>Ga0193752_1000206_pt1 | contig 70306 bp, 44 predicted proteins | sample H1c1metaG_FD_144924 | JGI IMG/M metagenome (GOLD analysis project Ga0193752, IMG submission 144924) | Soil microbial communities from a riparian zone of the East river system, Colorado, United States - H1c1 | ecosystem: Environmental > Terrestrial > Soil > Riparian zone | place: USA: East River... | reverse complement strand
AAATTGGTGACTGGGGCTAAGTCGTAACAAGGTAGCCGTACCGGAAGGTGTGGCTGGAATACCTCCTTTTATTTTACAAGAGTGTACTATTAATATAGTCAATAGTCCCGCTCCTTCTTCCCTATCTTATTAAATGAAAAACTAAAAATGAAAAACTAAAAATGTTTCATTTGTCATTTTTCACATTTCGTTTTACTTGTTGTCCAACCTGTTTTTTACTGATATCATTTCATAGTAGAGCAAGAATATCATTTAAAGAAGGCCTTTCAGCATTAAGATTTGGCCTGATGAAAAATGTTCTTATTTTTGCCGTCCGTTTCGCCAAAAGTTGAGGTGAAAAACGATTTGAAAAGGAATTTTTTGATGTGGCCCAGGTGGGCGGCTTGTAATCGTGAAAGCGGGACAGGCAGACCGGATCGATACCGGATCATATCGCCATGTGCATCGCCGTGGAGGGCTTACCGACTAGTCTGAAGGTATGGTTTGAAGCGGGGTTCGATGTAGTAAAGTTCTTTGACAAGGATGGGGAGCGTCGTGAGGAGATTTACTGTACCGGTTGTACCGGTATGAGTGAACTCTTTATTATTATTTTGAGACGAGTTATTAATTGAATAAGTGCTTATGGCATTAAGAATAGGAAGCGATTAAGAGCGTATGGGGAATGCCTAGGCTCTCAGAGACGACGAAGGACGTGGTAAGCTGCGAAAAGCTGCGGGGAGTTGCAAACGAACTTTGATCCGCAGATGTCCGAATGGGACAACCCCTATGGTTGAAGACCATAGATCATACCGAAAGTATGAAGACAACCCGGAGAACTGAAACATCTAAGTACCCGGAGGAACAGAAATCAACGAGATTCCCTTAGTAGTGGCGAGCGAAAAGGGAACAGCCCATTAAGTATAGTGCTAAGTAGTAGAAGTAGTCTGGAAAGCTACACCGTAGAAAGTGAAAGTCTTGTAAACGAAACGAAGCATTATGTGAATTGAGTAGGGCGGGACACGTGAAATCCTGTCTGAATATGGGGGGACCATCCTCCAAGGCTAAATACTCCTGAGAGACCGATAGTGAACCAGTACCGTGAGGGAAAGGTGAAAAGGACCCCGAAAAGGGGAGTGAAAAGACCCTGAAACCATACGCTTACAAGCGGTAGGAGTGGTGCATTTATGTGCCATGACTGCGTGCCTTTTGCATAATGATCCTACGAGTTGCTCCTGACTAGCAAGTTTAATTCCAATGAAGGGAAGGAGGCGAAGCGAAAGCGAGTCTGAATAGGGCGCACAGCTAGTTGGGGCAGACGCGAAACCACGGTGATCTACCCATGGGCAGGTTGAAGGTCAGATAATCTCTGACTGGAGGACCGAACCGGTGTACGTTGAAAAGTGCTCGGATGACCTGTGGGTAGGGGTGAAAGGCCAATCAAACCTGGAGATAGCTCGTACTCCCCGAAATGCATTGAGGTGCAGCGTTGGTATTTTTTGTATTGGAGGTAGAGCTACCAATAAGGCTAGGGGGCTTCGCGGCCTACCAACCCTTGATGAACTCCGAATGCCAGTACAAATAACCAGCAGTGAGGCGCGGGGTGCTAAGGTCACGCGCCGAGAGGGGAATAACCCAGAACAGCAGCTAAGGTCCCTAAGTATACATTAAGTTGATCTAACGATGTGAGGATGCTTTGACAGCTAGGATGTTGGCTTGGAAGCAGCCATTCATTTAAAGAGTGCGTAACAGCTCACTAGTCGAGCGTTCTTGCGCGGAAAATGATCGGGCATCAAATGTATCACCGAAGCACTGTGATTGAAAAATCGGTAGGGGAGCATTCTAAACTGCGTTGAAACCAGGTCGTGAGACAATGGCGGAGCGTTTAGAAAAGAAAATGTAGGAATGAGTAACGATTAATACGGTCAGAAACCGTATCGCCGTAAGACTAAGGTTTCCTGGATCGATGTTCGACAGACCAGGGTGAGTCGGGACCTAAGGAAAACCCGAAAGGGGTATTCGATGGCAAACGGGTTAATATTCCCGTACCAGTTTACAATAAAAGGGGACGGAGATCTGAACTGATCGCGCACTGACGGAATAGTGCGTTGAACTACTTGTAAGGGTAGGATAGTACCCCAATCCCGCAAGGGTGAGGGGATAGTGTCAGGTAAGGTCTTCCAAGAAAAGCCGAAGTAAACTGCTCGTACCGTAATCCGACACAGGTAGTCGAGGAGAGTATCCTCAGGCGCTCGAATGATTCATGGCTAAGGAACTAGGCAAATTAGACGCGTAACTTCGGGAGAAGCGTCCCCCGCTTCGGCGGGGCGCAGTGAAACGGCCCAGGCGACTGTTTAGCAAAAACACAGGACTATGCTAATTCGTAAGAAGATGTATATGGTCTGACACCTGCCCGGTGCTGGAAGGTTAAGGAAGGGGGTTAGCGCAAGCGAAGCTCTTGACTGAAGCCCCAGTAAACGGCGGCCGTAACTATAACGGTCCTAAGGTAGCGAAATTCCTTGTCGGGTAAGTTCCGACCTGCACGAATGGTGTAACGATCTGGGCTCTGTCTCAGCCATGATTTCGGTGAAATTGAAGTATCGGTGAAGATACCGGTTACCCGCAATGGGACGAAAAGACCCCGTGCACCTTTACTATAGCTTCACATTGGTCTTGAGTCTAATATGTGTAGGATAGCTGGGAGACTTTGAAGCTGCCACGCCAGTGGTGGTGGAGTCGTCCTTGAAATACCAGCCTTGTTATATTTAGGTTCTAATCCCGCATCCGTGGGAGACAGTGTGTGGTGGGTAGTTTGACTGGGGTGGTCGCCTCCAAAAGAGTAACGGAGGCTCGCAAAGGTACCCTCAGTACCGTTGGTAATGGTACGAAGAGCGTATGAGTATAAGGGTGCTTGACTGAGAGAGCGACGGCTCGATCAGGTGCGAAAGCAGGCTCAAGTGATCCGGTAACTCCACATGGGTGGGTTATCGCTCATAGGATAAAAGGTACGCCGGGGATAACAGGCTGATCTCCCCCAAGAGCTCATATCGACGGGGAGGTTTGGCACCTCGATGTCGGTTCGTCACATCCTGGGGCTGGAGAAGGTCCCAAGGGTTGGGCTGTTCGCCCATTAAAGTGGCACGTGAACTGGGTTCAGAACGTCGCAAGACAGTTCGGTCTCTATCTATTGCGGGCGCGGGAATATTGAGAAGATCTGACACTAGTACGAGAGGACCGTGTTGGACGTACCGCTAGTGTACCAGTTGTGGCGCCAGCTGCACCGCTGGGTAGCTATGTACGGAACGGATAAGCGCTGAAAGCATCTAAGCACGAAGCCGTCTTTAAGATGAGTATTCCATTCTCCCTTGCGGAGATGAAGGGTCGTAGAAGATGACTACGTTGATAGGTTATAGGTGGAAGTACAGTGATGTATGTAGCCGAGTAATACTAATCACCCGAAAGCTTCCTTTTTTTTTAAGAAATGAACATGTGAGTTTACTCCCATGTCTCGTCGCCGAATAATTCGACAAACCCCATCCTTTTTTTATTTTCGATTTTCGATTGCCGATTTTCGATTGCATTGAAAGCTTTTGCTTTTCGCATTCGTCTCTCGTCATCTCGTTATTCGTAAATCAAAATGTAGTGTGGCTCAAAGGTAAAGTCTCATGGACAGCTTAACGAGTCACACAATACTAAATAAGTGGAATCCCATGAACGCATGGGAAACCCCGCATAAGGCGGGAACCACTAAAGATCAAATGGTAGCTCACGCATAAAGTCGCGTGACTAGTTCCGCTCCGGCGGATCCATTGAAGAGCAAATGATGGCTCACGCTAAAATAGCGTGACAAGTTCCGTAAAGGGACAATCATTTAAGAACAAATGGTGGCTATAGCAAGGGGGATCCACCTCTTACCATTCCGAACAGAGAAGTTAAGCCCCTTCACGCCGATGGTACTGCCGCAAGGTGGGAGAGTAGGTCGCCGCCTATCTTTACAACTAAAGCCCTGTAGTGCAAACTGCAGGGCTTTTTTATTTAGACAATTGAGAAGTGCTGAGATGAAGCCATTTTTATAATGATCGGCTGTCATAATACAGGGTTGATTGAGTGATGGCAAGGAAGATAATTCGGTAAATTGGAGATACCAAATTCAGCTTTCTATGAGGAATTTATACCTAATCCTGATTGCTACACTTTTTCTGAGCACACAGTCCCAATCTCAAAATGTCGGCGTAGGCACGGTGACTCCTCTTGCCAAATTATCCGTTGGCAGTTCTTCCGAATTCAGAGTAGATAACACCGGAAATATTATAAGAATCAGAAACATACAATATTCCTTTCCCAGCGCACAAGGCGCTTTCCAGTATCTGATGAATGATGGCCTCGGTAACCTTTCATGGTCTCCGGCATCCAGGCCGGTTGCCAGGATATTTACACTTACAGGGGATGGCTCAAATTGGTTGATCGATAATCCCCAGGATTATGGGACAGGATCAAATGCAGATCCAACGCTGACATTATACAGGGGTTTTACATATTATTTTAAAAATAATTCAGGCGGTCATCCTTTTTTCATAACCAACACACCCGGAACAAGTTCATATAATGTTGGCGTAACCTTCAATGGCGCAGGGAGCGGGAACATAGAATTCACAGTGCCGATGGATGCTCCGGCTACCCTGTATTACTATTGTAGCATCCATCCCCCAATGAACGGTACGATTAATATTCAGTAAACACAAGAAAGACAAACTTGCTTTTCGGGATTTTATGAATTGAGCAACATTGGAAATTAAAAAAGAGAATTGTACGAATTAAATTTCCGATCACTTACTCATTCCAGGTCCAGGATTGTCCCGTCCTGAAAAAAGCTGGCAGGTTAAAACTGATCATCGATTCAAATACTATTACCCATTCGAAGCATGTTTTTGTGAATTGACGACAAATAAAATTGTTGTCTGCTTAGCATCTGCCGAATACTGATTACCAAATTTAGTGATTGGTATTTCGTCTAATGGTCAGTGGCCAATCTGCTGATCACTTGACGAATATTATTTTACATTTGCATCTCCTGAATGAATACACCCACAAAACATAAAATCAATGTAGAACTCATCTGGTGGCTGTTTACATTCCTTCTCACAGCAATTGTCCTACTACCCATCCTGACCAACGTCCCCAGGTATCCTTTCTTTTTCCAGAACTTTATCCTCATCGCATCTTTCGTCACGTTTACACGATACATTTTTTTACTTCCCATCACATTGATAGCAAGAAAGAAATGGATCAAGGTTTTTATCATCGCTGTTTCTGCCATCCTCTTTTTTATCATGACCACTGCATTGAGCGACTTCCACAACTTTTTAGACGAGCAAGGACTGCAGACACTCGTAGAACATCTCAATGTCAAAACCCAGACAAGATTGATGAATTATATGAAAAGTGAAATGATCTTCTTCGGTGTTGGGGCTATTATCTCAGGACTCATCCTTCCTTTCAGAATGCTCATCTCCTTGTGGAGAGTCAGGAACAGAGGAACGGTGTAGCGTTATTTTGAAATAACAGATTCACTTTTTATCAGGCTTCGAAGGAAATCAATTTCATTTCTCAATTCCCGTATTAATTCATCATAAGCTTCTTTTGTGTCAGGAAAAAGAATCCTGCCCGGAAGTTTGGCATCTCCATGTTGAGGCTGCAAATGCGAATGAATGCTTTCCTCTAAAACCTGATGTATATCCAGTTCCAGGATTTCGGTGATGCGCATTAACCTGTCTACACTCAGGACGGTTTTTCCGGATTCGAGATTTGCATAGGTAGATTGTGCCATGTTGAGCATGTCAGCTATGTAGTCCTGTGAAATTCCCCTTGATTCCCTGCATGACCGGATAATCAGGCCAATCTGGTGTGCATTAGACATGATTTTATCGGATTAACTGATGAAATTATCTTGTTTTCAGATTGGAAATTTAATATATATCCCTCAATTTTAAAACAGAAATTTTTTTATTTCTAACGGTTAACTGATCACCAGGCAGATTAACGGATTGCATACTTCAACCAGGAAAACAAATGAAAACAATAGCCGTAAGTCTATGCCTGATATTTATTTGTGGCACCCATAGCACAGGTCAGTCAAACAATGCTGCTGGCCAGGTGATCGAAGGAGGTAAAGTGGTAGTGGAATTATTAAAAGCGTTGACAGGTAAAAAGGATCACGAAAAAAATGAAGGCTGCAAAGGAAGCTATGCAGATCTGTGCCTTCTCAATGAATCTTCCGCTTCCATTACGGTTGTTTTGCAAAAATCGAAAACTGAAGAAAAAAAGGAAATGGTGATCCTTCCTGCTATGAAGGAATGTTGTCTTCAGATCCCGGTAGGTGTATGGACATATGATCTGCGATTTACATCAACCCCACAGTCCATACGCAAAGGAGATATCCTGATAGAAGGATGTCAGAACCTGATCATGAATATAAAATAGGTTGAAACTATCCGGTAGTAAACCTAGAGGCGCCAGGAGTACTACTGCAACATAGTCCAGCGGGCAACTGAAAACCGCTTGAACAAGAAGTAGGGAGTCGCCAACGATGCGCGAGCATCGGAAGCAAAATTTAAATAACTTCATCATGAAAAACAATTTTATTACCCGGCTTTTATTTGGAATGGTATTGTGTATGTTTTCAATGACCATCCAGGCACAGACAAAAACTGTCAACTTGGGCACCGTCTCTAATAATGTCGCTACTTTGACCAATCAGATTGGGGCCGTAAATGTCCTAAAAGCAAATTTACCTGCCAATGCAACAGTGATAGATGTAAAACTGGAGTATTCACAATATGATGCTGCATATTATTTGACCGGTGTGGTCACTAATGATGCAATCAGTTCAGTAGGAATCAAATTGAATCAGAATGGATCCACCTTGTATGCCGCGGCAGGACCGGGAGTTGAGATTACATGTGTTGGTGTAAGATGTGGTATGTGCAGATTGAATTTCAGAAAATGGTCTCCTTTTTGTGAGTGTACTGATCCTGCAAAGGATTCTGAATCTGAATGCAATATGATTTCAAAATATATACTTTCATTTTAAAGATTGTCCAATTGCATTAGGAAATAAATTCGAAAGAACAGCAAGATTTAATAATTTAAATCTTGCTGTTAATTTAATAAAGGTTCTAATATTTATAGAAATGAAAATGTATATCTCAATAATATTATCTTTCTTTTTTTGCTTGCTGTCAGCAAGTTCATTTTGTCAAAAAGCCCTTGAGGATATGGCTGAGAAAATTCACAAGGAAAGGTCCATGCATACGTCCATTCATTATTCGATAAACTATAATGTAAAGCCGTTTACTTATGAAGACACATTAAATTACAAAGCGGATGTTGAACTTGTAAGAGTTCCCGAGGATACGTTATTCAAGGGTCTTATTTATATAGAAATGGATACAGTATGGTATGGATATAATCTGGTAAAAATATTTTATGGAAATAAACACACTAATACAATTATTTATGATAGTGCATCTCTTCACCCCGAAATTTTTATTAAAAGCACTACAATCAATGATTTAGTAGATGAAAGCTTTCTTAATCTGTCAAATGGACTGAAGCAAGCATTAAATGATTCCACGATGCAGGTATCAAGTAATGATACTTTGATAGATAATATCCCTTGTATAGGCATAAAGGTTCATTTTCCTGATACTGAGCCATTGACTGATAAGTATTATTTCGCTGCTGTGGAAAAGGCAACTTATGCGATTAAGAGGAAAACCTATTCAGTAATGTTCCAGGGTAATGAACAATACCAGGAATGGAATTATTCGAATATTAAATATGGAAACGAAATTCGCATCCCACAATTGGAAATAGTAAATGTTTCGGATTATCTCATGAAGCATTTGAATATTGAAAACAAACACGATGAGAATGATTTGATCAACTACAATTTCTCAACATTTAAAGGAACGCTGTTGAATACGAATGAGGAAATCCATATGAACGATATCCGTGTAGACTTTGTGATATTAGATTTCTGGTATACCGCATGTTATCCATGCATTAAAAGCATTCCTGCGGTAGATAGTCTTGCCTTGGCGTTTAAGGACAGGAATGTCCGGGTTTATGGTGTCAATATGATTGATGATCCGGAGAAAAGCAAGGCCAGGATTGAGAAGTTCTTAAGTAAGAATAAAATGTCCTATGAAACGATCATGGTCGACAACCAGGCAGATAAAAATATCCCCGTACATGCTTACCCAACCCTCTTTATACTCGACAAGGATTATAAATTGATCCATCAGGAAGTCGGTTTTAACTCCAACCTGTATCAGGAAATTTCAGCATTTTTGAATGAAAGGTTATAGCATCGTATACTGAAATTATTATTTCCCAGTGTTGTGCATATGATCCCCATGTCCTGAATGATCGGCATTCTCCTTAAAAGCTACTTTTGAATAAGGCAATGGAGCCGGAGCTGTTTCATCCTGTGTAAGCAAATAGGCTTTATTGATTTCCATCCCTGTGAATACCTGGTCAGGACAGTCTTTACATGGCCATTGTACAGTGACATTGTTGATCGCGGTTCCCTTGCGCAACCCCACTTCCAGATTTAAGCTATTGGCTCCAAATGACGCACCGGATGAAACCACCCGGTATACTTTTCTCTCCTTCCCATCTTCCTGGAAAGAGATTGCTACTCTTGCACCAATAGCAGCTTTATTAGCCGTTTTTCCTGTAAGCTTAAGTATAAGCCAGTTATTTTTATTTTCATTCGGGTTTTCAAAAAAGCAGTTATAGAAAACATCACCATCGAATGCTCCGCCTATGACCACATACATATCCTCATCACCATCGTGATCCGGATCACCAAAAGCAACTCCATGGCCTTTTTGAATATTAGCAAATCCACCGTTATAGCTTACATCTTCAAATTTTTTACCCTCCATGTTCAGGTACATTTTATTTGGCACGATACTTTGGTAAGCTGGATTACCGGTTGCCAGGTAAAAATCCAAATACCCGTCTGTATTTATATCGCCATAATTGCACCCCATCGTAAAAGCAACTTCCGTAAGCCCCATTTTTTGTCCCACTTCTTCATAAACTGCATTTCCTTTACTGTGAAATAGCTTGGGCAAGAGCCCTGGATCCGCTTTTCCCATATGGCTCAGCATCCAGTGAAGCGCCGGGGTACCGTCATTCGTAAAGGAAGAAGTGAAAAGATCTTCATTTCCATCATTATCATAATCAAAGCTCCAGCTTGGGAAACATCTCTTAGGCTGGCCAATATTAGATGAAGGCCCGGCCTGTGCAAAACCCTTTTGACCATTGCCTCCCTGATTTAAATAAAGAAAAGTTCCTTCGCCAAGACTTGAGAAATACATATCAGGATACTTATCTTCATTAGCATACGTCGCAACACAACCTTTAAAAAAAGAATTTTGGGTAAGACCATATTCGGAGGAAACGTAAGAAAATGTTCCGTCTTTTTGATTCAGATACACATCTATGCCTCGCTCATATGTAGGAGGAAGAGATTCGTGGGCTACTACAAGATCAATCCATCCATCGAGATCTATATCCGTCCATGCTGAAGTTTGGGTTGCGCCTACTTTTGAAATACCGGCTTTTATCGTGACATCCTCAAATTTCCCCTTTCCTGTATTCATCAGAAGAGTAGGGGGAATATCACCTTGCGTTAATAACCATGCACCCCGCATAATGAAAATATCGAGCCATCCATCATTGTTAAAATCCACCTGGTTCAGATTAAGCCCGCTTGTGTATCCGGTGAGACCATAATTACTAGTCTGATCACTGAATGAGCCATCCCCGTTATTGACATAAAAAAATATAGGGTCCCTGGGGCTCCATGCAGTAATAATGATATCCTGCCAACCGTCATTTGTAAAGTCATCCATGATCACCCCACCGGCATGTGAATTCCGGTTGAGACCGAGAGCAGGCGCAACATCTTTGAAAGGCTGAATTTTTATTTTGGATGTATACCACGACGGATCAATCCGGAATGCAGCCGGGACTTTAGCAGGATATTCACCCAGCGTCTGGTATGCGAGGTTGAGCAGGTATTTTGTCTCAAGATCTTTCGGGAATTCCTTCAGCATCGTTTCATAAATGGTTATAGCATTCCTTGAGCCAAAAGGTAATTGATGCACGCCTTCACCTTTAATAGGAAGATAACAGGATTGGTGATTGTGATTCTGGACACAATTCTGAGTTTCACCTAATCGCATATATGCAATCCCAACTGAAGAAAGCAGGTTTCTTTTTGTAGCGGAGTCCATGGGGAGTTTATTTTCCTTTACGAAATCCAGGATTTTCTGATATAAAGCTGTTGATTCCTCAGCTTTCCCACTTTTTAAAAGTTCCTCTGCATAATTCAGGGTTAAGTTCAATTGCTGCCCGGGATCGGTTTCTTTTTCAAGACGCCCCTTAATGATATTTGCCCGCTCTATGTTAAAAATAGGCTTGACAAAATCCATGTCTACACTATCGAAAGCCCGTTTAACCAAAACCCGGGTATCCTCTTCTGTTTTAGTGGCTACCGGATCCTTTTTTGAATTACACCCGGTCCAGAGGATAATCATGATCACCGGTAATATGTATGATATATTAAAAAGCTTTTTCATATGGAGTGCGAATATAAAACATGTGTAGTGCTTTCGAATGATCAAAAAATACATCTAAGCATTTTCTAACTTTTAGAATCTTTCCTGAAGTGTGTAGAATACCCGGAAAGATTTTTAGTTATCAATGTTGCATTTGATGGTCATGACCTTCCTTTCCTTTGTGGGCTGCTTTCATATATTCAATCGGGGCAGGAGCAGGTGTGTCTTCCGTGAGGAGATATGCTTTATTGATCTCCATACCTGTAAAAGTCTGATCCGGGCATTCTTTACAAGGCCATTTGACCATGACATGATTTATCGAGGTTGCTTTTCTCAAACCAATTTCAAGAGCCAGGCTATTTCCGCCGAAGGATGCACCCGATGTCACGTTTCTGTAAATTTTACGTTCCTGGCCATTTTCCTGAACGGATAAAGCAACGCGTGCTCCTATGGCTGGTTTATTCGCCTTGGTCCCGGACAATTTCAAAACGACCCAATTATTATTCTGTTCATTGGGATTTTCAAACATACAATTGTAAAATCCGTCACCATCATACGCGCCACCTATCACTATATAGATATCTTCATCTCCATCATGATCCATGTCCCCGAACCCCACGCCATGCCCTTTTTGTATGTTTGCAAATCCACCACTATAACTCACATCTTCAAAGCGTTTTCCTTCTATGCTGAGATACATCTTGTTGGGAACAAGACTTTGATATAAAGGATTGCCTGTAGCCAGGTAGAAATCAAGGAACCCATCTGTATTAATATCTCCGAAATTGCAACCCATGGTATTGACAGCTTCATTCAAACCCATTTCACTTGCAACTTCTTTAAATTGAACATTGCCCTCGTTTTGATATAATCTTGGATGTAATGTCGGGTCACCTTTTCCTGTTTTGTCTTTCATCCAATTGAGCGCTGGTGTTCCTTCATATGAAAAACCGGAAACGAAAATATCTTCGTCGCCATCATTGTCAAAATCAAAATTGAAACAAGGGAAGCTAAATTTAGATTCACGAACATTTACTTCCTCACCTGCCCGTTGAAATCCCTGCTGCTGTGCTATTTTATTTATCATGAGGAAATTACCATCAATCAGGCCTGAAAAGTAAATATCCGGATAACGGTCATTATTTATATCTGTGGCCACACAGCCTTTCAGGAATTGATTCATCGTTAGGCCGTAATCAGCTGATGCATGTTTGAACGTTCCATCTTTTTGATTGATATAGAGATCTATACCTCTTTGATATTTTCCGAATGATTCATTTCCTTCTACCAGGTCCAACCAGCCATCGAGATTGAAATCAGCCCATGCAGCATTTTGACTGGCTGCTTTATGTGTGAGACCTGACTTAATCGTGACGTCTTCAAAATATCCTTTCCCTGTATTCATCAGCAGCGTACTGGGTATATCCCCTTCAGTACTATACCAGGCACCCCGCATAAGGTATATATCCAGCCAGCCGTCATTGTTGAAATCCGTTTGATTCATATTAAGACTGGCGACCTGTCCATCAAGTTTGTATGCTTTTGTTTGATCGGTAAAAGTCCCGTCACCGTTATTCACGTAGAAAACCAGTTCTTCATCAGGGCTCATCGAAGTAGCTACGATATCGAGCCAGCCATCATTGGTGAAATCATCCATCACGGTTCCTCCGGCAAGACTTTTGCGATTGATACCAAGTTCTGGTGCAATATCTTTAAAGGGTTGGATCTTGATTTTATTCGAGAACCATGAAGGATCAATTCTATACTTTGCAGGTACTTTACCCGGAAATTCACCAAGTGTCATGTACGCGATATTCAACAGGTATTTAGTCTCAAGATCATTAGGAAATTCTTTCAGACATTGTTCATATACAGCGATTGCATTGCGTGATCCGGATTGAAGCTGATGAATGCCATCACCTCCAACAGGTATGAAACAAGATTGATGGTTGTGATTTTGCACACAGTTTTCAATTTCGCCCTGCCTCATGTAAGCAATGCCCAGGTTGGAATAAAAATTCCGCCTGCTCAACGAATCCAATACAATCTTATTTTGGGTCATAAAGGTTTGTATGCCTTTATAGACATTGATTGCGCCATCGATTTCACCGCCTCTTAATAATTCCAGTCCATACGCATTTCCAATGGCTAATCTTTTCACAGGATCTTGTTCCTGCTCCATTTGCGTCTTAATGAACGAAGCTCTTTTCATATTGAAGTTTATGGAAATGGCCATAATATCAACACTGTCCAAAGCCCTTTTTACCAGGACGCGGGTATCGGTTTCTGCGGTTATTTCCGGTTCCTTTTTTGTATTGCATCCGGCAATAAGGATGATGGTTAAAACCGGTAATAGATATTTTATATTAGAAAACTTTAGCATATGGAGTGCGAATATAAAACATGTGTTTAGCTTTGGAACGATCAAAAACTACATCTAAGCATATTCTAACCTTAAAGATATCTACTATGTCAGGCGTACAGGATTTTAATGAATACAGGCAACGGATGAATGATGTCATCCTGGGACAGGATAACAAGGTGATCAAACGATTCTTCAGTCTTGACAATCAGACTTATGAAGACGGTGCTTTGTCAGAGGTGACTAAAGAATTGCTTGGCCTGGTGGCTTCCATGGTGTTGAGGTGTGATGACTGCATCAAATATCACCTGGGAAGATGTCATGAGTTGGGAGTGACGAGGGAGCAGATCTATGAAGCCAGTTCAGTGGCTCTGGTTGTCGGAGGATCTATTTTTGTTCCGCATATGAGGAGGGCGGCGGAGTTTTGGGAAGAATTGGAAAAAGGGTAATCAGTAAATGGTAAGCAGTAATCAGAGAATAAAAATCGTGAAACGTGAGGCGTGAATCGTGAGTTAAAGTAAATTGGCTGTAGAGAGGACGATTTTGTTGCTGGGTTGTAGTTTAAAAGAAGTGCATTAGCGAGTCGAAGCATCGCGTCTCTTTCATTGCCAAAACAAAGTGTGAAATGTGAAAGGCTGCTTAATTAAAATAGACTTGTATATGACATATCCTGAATTTATGATTTGATTTTATGAGTTTGTCAAAAATAATCCAATGCATTAAGTTAATTTCACTTTGAACTGAATTCGATGTTCAGTATCGTACATTTAGAAAACAATGAACAGAAAGAACAGACCAGCAATTATTTCTTTATTTCGATCAGGGTTTTTGATTAGTGTTATTATTTTTATTTGCAATAATAAAATCATTTCCCAAAACCACGTCATTAGTCCGACCACTTACAATTATTTTCAGGGGGTGCAGGAATTTCCTGATTCGCTGGTCAGGATATTCATGATTAATAAAGAAAGCAAGTCATGGGTGTGGGATTTTGCACGACAAGCTTTAGTTGGAAGCGATCTGAAAGACACAGAGATAATCAAAACTATAGACTCTTCCGGAGCAACATTCAATTTGCCCGCGCAGAAAATCCATGTTTTTCAATTATCGGATGGGAGTACTGTTTTAGGTGTAGATCAGTTTCATTGTGACATTGATAATGCAAGTGTTTTAATTTTTCTTTCGGATAGCGGTTTTATACGGAAGATGATTACGATTGACCCCGAGAAGGGATGGGACAAAATTTGGCGCATTGGACCTGTCACACATGATGCCGTAGGTGTTCAATTGAAAGTGGGAGGTAAGCCTTACTTTTTTGATCTTGAAGGAAACAGGGTTAAATTTTCTGAAACTACACCCGTATGGGATCAGCTTATTTCTTTTGATAATCATTTTATTGGCGTCTATGCTGACAGGATAGTGAAGCTGGATTCGAATATGACAGAGATGGAATATCAAATACTATCAGATTCAATATTGCATACCTATATCCTGAATGGGAATAACATATTGGTATTAACCGAATTTACAATGTACATATTGAATGAGCAGCTGGAAATGCTTTATTCCAATAGCCATGTAAGTGACATTACTTCCGGTAGAGAAATCAATGATCGCATTTGGATTGGTTCGAAGAATGGACTCTATGAAGTGGATACGCAATTAAATGTCCTGCATTTCTATCCAGGTAATACGTATGAGCAAATTAAATGGATAGGCGATTGGAGAGATAGCCTCTTGATCATCACTCAGTATGATGGATTGGATCATACGGAAATTGGATTGAAAAAATTTAGCCTCCAGGATAATATCAGGTTATCTGGCACGGACATCTCCATCACACGGATTACCATTCCTCCCGATCAACATAAGGTGCGAAGCCTTTATTGTCCAACATTTCCGGGAGTTCATTTTGACAGCCTGATGATTACAGTTATCAATCATTCAGAAGAAGTGGTCAATGAGTTTAGCATAGGATGTGATTTTGGCGGGCCGGGACAATGCATATCATTTCAGAAAGTGTGGTTAGTGGATACCATTTCTCTCATGCCACACCAATCCATTGATATATTCATTGATTCATTTACTATGAACTGTGTATTTCCACAGGAATTATGTGCGTGGACTTTTTCACCCAATGATGTTCCTGATGCAAATCCAGTCAATGATAAATTCTGTGATACCATTCATATTCTCAATACAAATCCACCGGTTGAAAATAAACTGATCAACACTACCCATTTTGATACGTATAAATCTCATCAAATCTTACCGGATGGATCAATCAGGTTTTTCTTTCATTCCAATTACAGGTATCCGGAGATCACATATGCAGATCTGAAACCAGGTCAATCTTTGGAAGAGGTTAAACCGAAAACAGTATATGTACCTGATAGTGATTATTGGAACTGGAGTTCGGACGGCTTTGTTGCTCTTCCATTTGCCGATGGTTCAACCTTGCTGATGAATACTATTTACGTATGTGATGTGGCAGTGCCTGCGATTGTAAAAATCAATAAGGATGGCGGAATAGATTGGTTTCAGAATGTGAATGAGGAGTTATTTTTATATAGGGCCGTGGAGATCATGTTTTTAGATTCGAACCGGATCGGAATTAAAAATGCATATGATGGTTACATGCTCATCATTGACAGGGAAGGAAATATGATTTCATTTGAAGAAGCAGACTTTCCGTATAGCAATGCCATAGAAACTCTTTCTGGTTATGTAGCAAGTAAAGATAACCAGCTATTCATTCTTAATACCGGCTTCCAAATCGAGAACACATTTACCTTAGCCGACACAGTTAATCGGATATGGCCTCAGGAGGGAAATGAGTTTATTATTAAAACGGGTGAAAAATTTTACTTACTTGACAGTCTTCTCCAACTCAAAACTCTTGCAATAGGGAATGCACATTACGATGTGGTCTGGAAATCTAAAGATTATTACTGGGCAGTTGATAGCCTGGCAAGACATGTCGATAAATTTTTCCCCAATTTTCCCTCTTTTTTGTCCAGGGGAATTATCCCACCAGGAGTGAATCCGATTTTTGGAGTTACGTCTGGAAATAATGTATTTGTTCTGAGTGAATATATAAACAGTGTCTCAAAAGGAATTCTCATTTATACAGGAGGAAGCGATAATCTTCATCTGAGATTGCAGGAGGATATCGGGATTACGAATATATTTCTTCCTGATACAGTTCGTATCTCCAGATCCCCTTGGCCTATATTGAGTTTATGGACGTACCAATTTAATTCTATTGGTGTAGAGGTTACTAATTTTAGTCTTGATACAGTATATCATTATGAAATTCAATCCTTTTATGACCTTGACTGCGGTGCTTGTTTTGAATCAAAGAAAATCTGGCAGATCAATACCCCCTTAGCTCCCGGGTCAACTATGTCCATTCCATTAGGAGCTCTCAATACGCGATGTGTTCCGTCTCAAAATTCACCTGTATGTTTAACAACTGTAGGCCCAAATGCCAGAGCTGATCAGAATGTAAGCAATGATATATACTGCAAGGCAATCACAAGCATAATTGTATCCGCTGAGGATGTACCTTCTCCAGTTGGCGTCCAAATATATCCAAATCCTGCAGATGATGAAATTAATATTCAAATTGAGCAGCCTGATATTTCCAAATTGAATGGTTCTATTCTGAATTCCTATGGTGCTCAGGTTGAATCCTTTACTCTGACCGGTGAAAGAACAGTTGTCTCAGTAAAGAACCTGATGGACGGCATGTATTTTATTAACCTTACCAATGAGAGAGGACAGCATACCTGGAAAAAATTTGTTGTTATTCACTAATTTCTTATAATGATGTTAGGATACTTGTTGTATCCGGATTAAGATCAACGAAGAAATCCCTGGTTCAACATTTAATATTCTCAAACATCACTTCAGTAAAAATTCCTTCACCAAATATTTCCATTCATCCTCCAATGTGCCCGGCGGTCTTTTTGTCCCTGCCCGACCATACCAATAATCCGCGTTCCAGATATCACCTTCCTTCCGATGCAGATATGCATGGATCAATGCTCCATCTTTAGTATTGATGTCTTGTGCAATATTGTGACTCGATTCCCAATCTCCTTTAGCATCATACCAAAGAGCAAGTAAAAATGGAGTTAAACCTTTGGGAGGATAATCATCGCGAATAGAATTTTGAAATTCCTGCTGATTCATTTACTTGAGATGATATGAGAAGAGTATGGTGAATAGAGAGAATTTCGCACGGAGGTCACGGAGAAAAAATCGCACGGAGATCACAGATTCATGATTTAATCCAGATTTTCATAAAATTACGCGCTTCCTGGAACAGGATCTTACGGTTCATTTTTGAAAATGTAATGCCTGGTCTAAGCTTGATTGGAAATCCAACAACCTTGATATCAGGTTTCCTTGACAGGAAATAAATAAACTCAAGGTCAAAAAGATATCTGTCAATAGCTGTTGATAAAAATATATCCTTTACACCTTTCTTAAATCCTTTCAGACCGGCCTGCGTATCATTCACTTTCAGATGAAGCAGCTTGCCGTTGAATTGACGCAGCAATTTTGAAATACGGCCACGGGCTTTTGGCAGATGCGCATAATATTCTTCGTCCCTGATCCCGATCACTGCATCAGCATCTCCGGACAGGATTTGGATCAGCCCAAGCATACTTTCTTCAGTATAAGGCCAGTCAATATCGGTGTACACGATTAGATCAGACGTTGATGAGGACACACCTTGTCTCAGAGCATGACCTTTCCCCCTGTTTTTAGAATAGCTGAGCCAGATAAGACCGGGGATGTTCTCTTTCAGTATCTTTACAGTGCCGGATTCATCGATTCGTTCGGAACCATCATTGACGATGATCAGTTGAAGAGTGATTCCTGCAAGTCTGTTTTTCAAAGACAGATACCGGTTGATCACAACACTTTCCCATCCGGGTAAAGGATTGTAAGCGGGTAATATGATATCCAGGGTAGCCAATCCCCGGCAAAATACATATTTCTGCTACCGTGTATTTTTCTTGCAGGACAGGACGATCATATCTTCTATTTTTGCTGATATCCATGAGTTACCTCGATTCACTTAATGAAGTACAACGTAAGGCCGTCATCCACACGAATGGCCCTGTCATGGTCATTGCCGGCCCCGGCTCAGGCAAAACAAGAGTGCTTACGTACCGTATTGCCTACCTTATCGAGCAAGGTGTAATCCCACAACATATTCTGGCTCTGACCTTTACCAACAAGGCAGCAAGAGAAATGAAAGAGCGGATTGCGAGCGTCGTCGGTCCAAAAGGAGACAGGGTTTGGGCCGGTACCTTTCACTCCATTTTTGCCCGGATCCTCCGGCAGGAAGCAACCAAAATCGGTTATCCTCCCACATTCACCATCTACGACCGTGATGACTCCAAAAACCTGGTGGCTGACATCATCAGGGAAATGCGGCTGGATTCAAAGCAATATAATGCAAGCGGTGTCCTCGCCAGGATATCTTCCGCAAAATCAAATCTCATCACGCCAAAAATGTATGCCAAGGATGATGACCTCGTCCTGTACGACCGCATGAACAAACGGCCGATGATCTATGAGATCTACGAGCGATATTATCTGCGTTGCACACAGGCAGGTGCGATGGATTTTGATGACCTGCTTTTACAAATGTTCAGATTGTTAGATGAGAACACAGACCATGTCCGTGAAAAATATCAACGCATATTCCAATACCTGATGGTAGATGAGTTCCAGGATACAAATTACCTGCAGTATGCGATCATCAAATTACTTTCTTTATATAAAGGAAGCGCGCATAATATCTGCATCGTAGGGGATGATGCACAGAGCATCTATTCATTCCGTGGAGCAACGATAGAAAACATTCTGAAATTCGAGAAAGATTTTCCTGAAGTCATAGTATATAAGCTGGAACAAAATTACAGGTCTACCGAACACATCGTGCAGGCAGCTAATAAAGTGATCCAGAATAACAATAAGCAAATCCCGAAAGAAATCTGGACACATCTAGGTGTGGGTCAGCGAATAAAACTAATCAAAGCAGTAAGTGATGTTGAAGAAGGACGCCTGATCGCGAGCAGCATCGTGGAATTGAAAAACAGGAATCATCTTGAACATAAGGATATTGCCATACTATACAGAACGAATGCTCAATCCAGGGTTTTTGAAGAGCAATTGAGAAAACAAAATCTTCCTTACCGGATATTCGGAGGATTATCTTTTTATCAGCGAAAGGAAGTAAAAGATATTCTTGCTTACCTGAGGCTTTCGATCAATGAAAGAGATGATGAAGCATTGAAGAGAATCATCAATTATCCAAAACGGGGAATTGGTAAAACTACAGTAGATCAGCTTGCAGCACGTGCAGTGGCAGAAGGAGTGAGCATGTGGACTATCTTAAAAAGCAGCGAGCAGGCGAGCAAAGGAAAGCTGTATGCTTTTATCCAGATGATTGAAAAATTCAGAAAGAATGCGATTGAAGCGAATGCGTATGATGCAGCTTTATTAGTGGCAAGAGAAAGTGGAGTATATGAAGAGCTCCGGCAGGATACGAGCATAGAAGGGATTAGCAGGTTGGAGAATGCAACTGCACTGCTTGACGGTATAAAGGAGTTCGTAGAAAACGACATTGTAGACTATACAGATTATGCAGATTTAGAGGACTCGCCTGATAACCGGAATTATATTGATGCTGTAAATGCAAAAGAGCTTGACCGAAGTCTTGCTGCTTATCTGACCAATATTGCATTGCTTACCGATATGGATACGAAGACAGAAGAGCTTCCTGATTATATCAGCCTCATGACCACGCATACCGCGAAAGGTCTTGAATGGAAATCTGTATTTGTGGTGGGCATGGAAGAGAATTTATTTCCTTCCTACTTATCGATGGGTTCACCGGATCAGCTCGATGAAGAACGTAGATTGTTTTATGTATCCATTACCAGGGCGAAATTATTTCTTACGCTTTCGTACGCGGGGAGCAGGTACCAGTTCGGGCAGTTTAGATACAATGATCCCAGCAGGTTCCTGGATGAGATCGATCAGCAGCATTTTGAGACAATTGTTGAGCGAAGAGGTAAGACGACTTTACCGGAACCTAAATTACTGATGGATCGTCCTGCACGAAAACGTGATTTCGAACCACGTATAAGTCCTGCTGATTTTAAAGCGAGTCCTACGGAACAAATTGCGGAAGGAATGGAAGTATTGCACTTGCAATTCGGAAAAGGAAAAATAGTGGCTATTGATGGTGCCCGGGAGAACAGGGTAGCAACTATTCAGTTTGAAGAAGGGGATGATAATGAGAGGAGAATTATGCTGAGGTTTGCGAAGTTGCAGATTGTCGAAAACAGTGAATAGTCAGTAGTGAATTCAGTATTCAGTATTCAGTATTCAGTATTCGGTATTCAGTATCTATATTCAGTATTCACACTTCACACTTTATAACTCACTACTGACTACTGACTACTGACTACTCACTACTGACTACTCACTACTTACAGTTGAGCTGTCAACGTAGCAGAAGGATTTTCTGATTGATTTCTAGGAGACAGGATAAGGATTTGTTTCGAGGGATGAATGGTGATGTTGAATTGAGATAAAAAGGGTTGGCCTAATAATCCGTCAAAAGATTCATCAAGGCTTATCGCTGTGTCATGAAGATCGATGATAAATGGAGAAGTATACACCTCTGTATTTTTCAATGACAATTCCATATTGAGACGGAATTTAATTTCCTCGCGGTTTTCTGTTCCCACTACGCTGACTTCAGTGGCATCAGTCAGTATATTTTTTGAGCTTCCATTGTCGTGTGCGAATAAATAATTGATTTCAGAGCCGGTGTCAAGACCCAAAAGCTTTTTCTTTCCATTTACTTTGCAGGTAATGACTGGCAGATGATTGGCATAATGGAACCTGATCATATCCTGCTTATCAACTTTCAGTTTTTCCGTTAAGGAAATGGAGCGCTGATCAAAATCAATAGACACATAATAATCTTCTACAGCAGAAAGGCCGATGAGAGCGTATACATCCCTCTGCAATTCATTTTCAAGAAAAGCCAGGTTTGACAGAAGGGCGTTTGTTTTTTTATGTGTGATTCCCATCCAGGACCACTTGCTGACTTGATGCATGCTGCATTCGAAGCTGCCATTGATGCCGTTGCATTCTATTTTGGATTTGTCATCAGCTGTATAAAACCGGTTGTTTAATACAAGACCCGGAGCCCCGGTGTCGAAAATGACCAATACTTCTTTTCCGTCTATGATTGCTTGTGAAACGAGCAAACCGTTAACGATGGTGATGGGATATGGATTAGCCAGCATCCTCAATGGGACCAGGAAGATCAATATGAAAAGGAAGCGGCTCAATTGACTTATCGGGTATAAATTTTACATTCAATGCGTGAAAGAAAATATATAAATCCCTGAATATCAATGGATTTATTAATAATCCTTGTCTGATATGTAAATATAATGTAAATCCAGGGTTAATGCAAGTAAAAATATTTTCGAATTTCGATTTTGGATTTTCGAATAATATTTTACTCAAAATGACCTCACCACGGTTTGATGTTCAATTCGATACCTTCAACAAAAGAAATCTGATCAAAATCTGATGCCTGATCTCAAATCTCAATGGACTGAAAAACTCAGGGAAATGGCATTGCGTCATGGATTCATGGGAGTTGGCATTTCAAGAGCAGAACATATGGATCAGGAGGCCAGGCTACTTGAAGATTGGTTATCGAAAGGATACCATGGGGAAATGTCTTACATGGCTAATCATTTTGAAATGCGCGTGGATCCCCGAAAATTGGTACCCGGGGCTAAGTCAGTGGTGAGTCTGATGTATAATTATTTTCCCGGAGCCGATCCTTTGCCCCTAAGTCCCGATGCTTCGACCAGCTATGCTCAACCTCGTGCTGCAGCTCAGCAACCGGGGACTTCTGATAAAACTATTGTTCTTGATGAATCTGAAGATTTACAAACGAATTCAACTTCTCAAGGGTCATATAAAATAAGCAAGTACGCTTATGGTGAAGATTACCACAAAGTTGTTCGAAGGAAATTAAAAGAGCTTGTCAAAGAATTGAAACTAGTAGTTGGTGATTTTCATGGAAGAGTATTTGTGGATTCAGCACCTGTCATGGAAAGAGATTGGGCGAAGAGAAGCGGGCAGGGTTGGATTGGAAAAAATACATTGCTTATTCATCCGAAGAAGGGCAGTTATTTTTTTCTGGCCGAAATCATCCTTGACATTGAGCTTGAATATGATCATCCGATGCGCGATCATTGTGGTACTTGTACAAAATGCATTGATGCATGTCCGACAGAAGCCATTTCTCCGGAAGGATATATTTTGGATGGATCAAAGTGTATTTCATATCTGACGATTGAATTGAAGTCAAATATCCCTGAAGAGTTTAAAGGGAAAATGGAGGACTGGATCTTTGGTTGTGATATATGCCAGGATGTATGTCCATGGAACCGGTTTTCGAAACCGCACCAGGAACCTGCATTTGAAAAGAATGAGAAAGTAAAGGAATTAAAGAAAAAGGATTGGCTTGAATTGACGGCTGAGATATTTGATGAAGTTTTTGAAAAATCTGCAATGAAACGGGCAGGTTTCCAGGGCCTCAAAAGGAACATTGAGTTTGTGCAAAAAAAAGAGTGAAAATTCTCTCCAGTATGATCAGAGATTTTGCTTCTTCACCAGAAGATTCATCCTGTTTCTTGACAACCATTCATCTTTAACACCCTGAATATAACCTTACACAATTTTTTCTGTTCATCATATGTAATCCAATTTGATTTAACCCAGTTAAATAAAAAATAAGGATTGACATAAAATGTAAATAGTTTTTTTAAGAAGGCTCTGGAAGGTTGGAGACATCCGGGGCCTTTTTACAGTTTTTCATTTTGTGAATTCACTACGGATGCAAGTGCATTCCGAAGAGCGAGGTAAACGCCATTCGTCCATCCAAATCCATCCTGTACAGGATACTCTCCTCCTCCCGCATCGAGGCTAAGATCTTCGACATTGTATTTTTCCATCATCCGGCCTGTACGGTTAAATACATTTTCATTTAATGCGAGCCATCGTTTCCCTGCGTCTTCGGCGATTTCATTAGCACCATACTTTTTCAATGCTTCATATGTGATCCATTGAAGAGGTGCCCAACCGTTAGGAGCATCCCATTGCTGACCTGTGTATTCATTTGATGTAACCCATCCTCCAGGTTTGAGGAAATGTTTTGTTGCATATTGAATAGTCCGTTCTGCCTGGCCGGGTGTAGCAATCCCTGCATACAACGGGAACATCATGGCAAGAGAAGGTGAGCCGAATTTCTTTTCTTTAAAAATAAGATCTGTAAAAAAGCCACCATCTTCATTCCACAACGATCGTTGCATTAATTCCGCCCTCATATTTGCCCTGCGATCAAAGTCTTCACCTGATACAGATTCACCCTGCAAGTGATATGATCTTGCAATCGTCCTTTCCAAAATGTAAATAAGTGAATTGAGATCAGGAGGAATAATATCCAACGTCCGAATGCTTTGCAAATCATTTGCACCACCAAACCACCTGCTACTGAAGTCCCAACCCGATTCGCATGCAGCTTTGATATTGCGATAAAATTCTTTTGCTCCGGGTTTATCATCGTTCCACAATTCGACATCTTCCGCATAAGACTCCGTACGCGGAGTATCACTGTCATCATAGTAGCGGTTGAGATATTGACCATCCTCTACCTTGACGATCCTGCGAAAAAAATCAGGATGATCATCGATTCCATCCATCCAGAAAGAATATTCAAGCAACAATTGAGGTAAATATTCCTCGTTCACTTCAGGCCCATCAATATCTGATAACAGGTTGACCATTAATGAAAAGAAAGGTGGTTGGGACCTGGAGAGGAAATAACTGCGGTTGCCATTCGGAATATGACCAAATTGATCCAACTGCCATGCAAAATTTCTGATCATCTCCCGGATCACATCAGTGCGACCAGAAATACGTAATCCCAACATTGTAAAATAGCTATCCCAATAATAAATTTCCCTGAAGCGACCACCGGGGACAACATATGGATGAGGCAAATAAATCAGCGAGGTATGGTCTACTTGCTTTTCCGGTTGTTTGATCAGGTGCAGCCACAAGTAAGAAATGTGCTTCTCGATAGGTAGTGATTCAAAAGACTCATTGCCTGTATTTTCTACCGGGAGCTGAAACCATTTGAGGACAAAAGCTTTGACCTGGACTGGATCTTTTCGGTTGATTTGTGGATAAAGCGAATTGATCTTGTCCGGCTGACTTAAAGCGATGGCATCTGCGAATGTTTTGCTGTCCTGGAAAATATGGAGAAGCATGACATCTTTGTAGAGATCAGGAAAAGCCCTTTCAGGATAGAAAATTTCATGCTTCATCATTATCAAATCTACCCCTAAATCCCCTAAAGAGGACTTCCTTTAAATAAAATTTATTCTTAATAATTACGATCGTTCAGATATTTAGAAGGTATTAAAATGGTATAACAGATTGTACAATATTAAAATAGGCCGGATAAGGAAGATTAGCTAACTTACTTTTTCAACCTTTCATAACATGAAATACTGGCGTTTAAAACTCTCTCTTGTACTGAATTATATTGTTTTCGCGATGCTGCTCAACAGTGTAGGAACGGTCATCCTGCAGGTCCAGAATAATTTTGGTGTAACCAAAGGTGCAGCGAGTGTGCTGGAAGCGTTCAAGGATCTGCCGATAGCAATTGCGAGTTTTTTAATTGCTTCTTTCGTAGTTCGTATCGGATATAAGCGGACGATGCTCATGGGTCTGGCCTTAGTGACCATTACCTGCATGATCATGCCCAATGTGCCTCATTTCTGGATGACGAAATTATTATTTCTGAGTATTGGAGTTGGTTTTGCTTTTATTAAAGTATCTGTATTTGCTACACTTGGGCTCGTATCAGAAAATGAGAAACAACACGTCAGCTTCATGAGCTTCCTGGAATCTTTTTTTATGGTGGGTGTTCTGGGAGGATATTTTCTTTTCAGTGCTTTTGTGGATGCGGATAATCCTGCTTCTACATCATGGTTGAAAGTTTATTATATCCTGGGAGCAGGAGCTTTTTTTGCTTTCCTTCTCTTACTCACTACTAAAGTGGATGAGTCGGCCGTGCACAAAACTGCACCTGAAGGATTTGCACAGGATTTTCAAAAAATGTTGTCATTGATCATCAAGCCGATCGTCATCGTGTTTATTGTTTCCATCTTTTTTTATGTATTGGTGGAGCAGAGCATCATGAGCTGGCTCCCTACATTTAATAACCAGATACTTCATCTTCCTTCAAAACTGAGCATTGAAATGGCCAGCATACTTGCAGGTTCAACAGCAGTTGGAAGATTGCTGGCAGGATTTGTATTGAAGAAAGTGAAGTGGTATTGGGTCATCAGGATCAGTCTTGTTGCTGCAGCTATCATGGTATTGGTTGGATTACCCTTGGCATTGGGAACTGATGCTTCAGGTGCAACAGGTTGGTTTGATGCTCCTGTTGCGGTATTTATTTTTCCATTGATTGGATTATTTTTAGCACCTATCTATCCTACTATCAATTCAGTGATGCTCAGCAGGTTGCCATTGGTACAACATGGACCTATGTCGGGTTTGATCGTTGTGTTTTCTGCTCTGGGCGGTACGACGGGATCGATTATTACCGGAAATGTATTTCAATATTTTGGAGGGAACTATGCTTTTTATCTTTCGCTGATCCCGATTACACTGATCATGATAGCAATATTTTTCTTCAAGCGGATGACGGACCGACAACCTATATATGCAACAGAATAAGCGAAGGATACAGATCTGAGCTATCTGTCCTTGCTATTTACTCATTTCGCACGGAGATCACGAAGTTGAAACACAGAGTACATAGAAAAAATTAGTATTATTTGAATCTGTGAACTCCGTGAAATTTCTCAGTGACCTTCGTGCGAAAACAAGAGATAACTTTTACTGATCACTGCTGACAGATTACTGATCACTTCTTCCTCATTTCGCTTACCTCTGATTCTCTCACTTTTCTCACTTCTCTGAAACCGTAAATTCCACATCATTTATTCCAACTCCAACAACACGAAGTTTTTTCCATCCTTTTGAAATTTCTGATCGTCCCTGAATAATGCCATGATCTGAAATAGTTAAACCTCCAAAACCTGCAAGTACAGCCTGGAGCATACCACCCGCACCTGTTGCGAAATAAGGATTTGTTCCTCCTGCGGTTTCTGATATTACACCAAAAGGAGGTACTTCATTAAGCTTGTAACTCTTTGAAAAGATATCCGCAGACTCTGTAACCTTTCCAAGCTTGTTATATAGAATAGCAAGAATAGCGGAACCCATAGCAGGTCCATCAGGAGAAGTACGTGAGGCATAATAGTTGAGATCCTTTTGAACAGCAGCAGGATCAGTTATAATCTCAAGAGGATAGGATAAGAGCACAGCATCGGCTTGTTTGATTTGCACACCTGTATAGGTTGCATTTTCTTTTGTAGTGCCATCCGGAAATTTCAGGATCGGGATGTTATCCGCTACTTCCTGCCAGTCAGCATTCTGTGGATAGCCTAATGTTTTTGCTGCTTTATTCGCATAAAGCAAAGCCGTAATCGCCATCCCGTTAGTAAATGCATTGTTGTCAATATTTTCTAACCATTCATTGGCACCGATTACATTTTTAATATCGTAATGTCCTGGTCCGTTCCTCTCAACTCTGGATGCCCAAAAGTCAGCAGCTTCTTTCAATACAGGCCAACCTCTTTCCCGAAGCCAAACAGTATCGTTCGTTACCTGGAAATATTTCCAGAACGCCCACGCCACACATCCTGTTATATGATGCTGAAATGGCCCTGTCAATGCCCATACAGGCGTATCTTCTGTTCCATCCGCTGCAGATTCCCATGGGAACATAGCTCCTTTGTAACCGTGTTCAAATGCATTCGCTTTAGCTGCATCAAGTCGTTGGTACCGATACTCTAAAAGTGATTTTGCAATATCAGGTTGCAACATCAAAAGCGGAGGATACATCCACAATTCTGTGTCCCAGAATACATGACCATTATATCCAAGACCAGATAAACCCATTGGCGAAAGACTGTAAGGTGTTCCCGCTCGAGCAAAGGAATAAAGATGATACAATGCAAAACGGATATCCCGTTCTGTTGATGGATTACCTTCTACGAATATGTTGCCGGTATCCCATAATTTTTTCCATGCATCATGATGAAACTTCAACAGCCTGTCTGTTTTTTCGAGCGCTGCAAAAATGGTCAGACGTTCAGCCTCATTATGCGGATCCGGATGTTGCACAGAAGAAATAACAGAAGCAACTACAGCAAACCGGTAAGTTTCACCTTTCTTCAGTTTTTTCTTAAACTTCATCAGGTGCATATTGTAATCCCAGTCTTCATGGATGATATCAGGCTCGCTTCCATGAGGCTCATCGAAAATAAAAGAATCTGATGCTGCTACATCAAACTGTCCTGTGGGACTCTTCGCCACGGAAGTCATAAGCGGTATCAATACATGCGGCCTGTCTATCTCTGCATAGTAATTGCGCACATCCTGCAAATGCACAGGAGCTTCAATGACCGACATAGGTGTAATCTCAACATCCTGCAAAGCGGTTATTTCAATCACACTTAGTGCAGTGTATGGCAGATGCCTGAGAGACATCATGCGGTGACTCACAGATATCTTATGGTCTGCAATGAATGAAGTCACAAGCTCAGCGTGCTCCATATCCAACGATTGGCGGAACTGCTCGATATTCTTTCTTTCTACTCGTTTTCCATCCACATCAAGCTGCATATTCACATGATTGAATACTTTCAGAATATTGGACACACGTCCTCTTTGATAATGATCATACACACCATTGAGCACTACATCTTTTACTTTCAATGGATCGGGGGAAGAAATAATCCCCACCATGCCATTTGCAACAGTGACTCCGTAATAATTATTTGGGTCAATCGCATCAGCAGTCACATTCCATACTTCCTGGCTAAAGGAATTTTGTACCACCAGGCAAAAGGTGAATAGCAGGATTTTATTCATTGCACAATATTTTAAAAGGATAAAAACTTTATTATTTAGTCCATGGTGAAATGGATATCAGTGTATCGTTATTGGAAGCAATGTACAACCTGTTTCTGATCATCATGAGGTCGCGGATCTGGCTGCGACGATTGATGTTGCGATTCCTTGTATCATCCTGACTCCACCCTTTTTCATTGTCATAATGCATGAATGTAAGAAATAAGGCATCCTGTCTTCCCCAGTTAGGATCGATATCATAAAAATTACCTCCGAATGCAAAAGTTCCGTTATCCATCATGCATATGCTCCAAATGGGACTTCTTTGAAGAATATACGGCAACGGCGCAGAGGTCCACGTTTTATTTTTTTTGTCAGAAACAAAATAACTGCTGGAAAGCGTATTGCATTTTCGTTGCGTTGCTTTTTCCAATTGATTTACCGGGAAAATCTCGTTTACTTCTTTGCCTGCAAAATTTTTGTTGAATAAAAAATCTTTCTTTCTGCCTGGAAGCTGTTGCAGGAACAATTCGAGATTTGGATAAATATATCTTTTCTCATGTTGAACATAGGTTATGACAGGATCAGATTGACCATTCAAATCAAAATCATTCAGGAATAAGATAAGCGGATGTGTGGTGTCAGCATCAAATGGGTGATTTAATCCAAAATTGCCTGCTATAATATCGGGAATACTGTCCTGGTTCAGGTCAGTAATATGGAGTGAAAACCAAAGTCCCTCTGAATAGGGTAAAGTTTTTATTTCCCAATGTGTCTGCCGGTTGTACAATATGGTGACAGGCATCCAATGACCAGCCACTACCAGGTCTTCCCATCCATCCAGATCCATATCAGCCCACCTGGCATCGAACACCATTTCCCACACCGGGGCATCCACCATCGAAAATGTCCCTTTACCATCATTGATATAAAAAATGCTTGGCTCGCTCCATCCATAATGACCAGGCCTGGAAAGGGTTCCTAAAAAGAGATCTATGTCACCGTCATGATCAAAATCTAATGCACGGACCACCGAACAATTCCGGTCTGCATCTGGAAGTTTCTTTTTTGTAAAATGAAATGTGCCATCGGCTTGTCCAAAAAACAGGAGTTCACGATAAACATCAAGCCTGGCAGGATGATTGTTTCCACCTATGGAAATAAAAAGGTCATCAATACCATCTCCGTTAAAATCTGCAAAGGTTGCATCGTTTTCTTCCATCCCTTTAGGAAGTTCCGGCCTTTCTTTCAGTAATGCTGAAACATCCTGATCATCACTCAAACGGTAAAGTTTGCCGGGCATGGATGCATCGGTAACATAATAGTATTTTTTTCCAACAGCTATCCGTGGGCCAAACGATGACAAGCTATATGGCATCCATTTTTCTGTATTGAGATCAGTAGTTGTATTATCATGATGAATAGACAAGGATCTGTAAGGAAGTTCCATTACTGCTGTATCCTCAACCGGCTTATAAAGTTGTGTATTTTTAGAAATGACCTGGAAACCGGCTTTTGGTTTTTGGATGACCTGTTGCATGCCATCAGGCCATTGTATGATCAGTGAATCTACAGGTTGATCATTTGTTCCGAAAAAAGCTAACGGCTCTTTACCGGATTCAAAACCGCAGACTTGATTGATGTATTGATATTGTATCCTGTTTTTTTGAAAAAGTATTAGCTGGGATCCCAATCCAAATGTATTAGATGTATTGTTTTTCAATTGGATATTCATGAAAGGAGAAGGCGCACTGTTGTTCTGAATGATGTATGAAATGTTATTTAAATTATTGCATACGATATCCAGGTCCCCATCCCTGTCCAGGTCACTATAAGAAGCTCCATTCGTGATCTTTAAACCAGGATCTGCAAGTGATATTTTCCGGAAAGAATTGCTATCAGGAGTATTAAAAAACAAATAATTCGAAGCTCCTCCCCGTGGCATCCGTCCGATCAATTTAAGGCCTGCGACCTCATTCGCACTGGTTTGATCTGAATAAAAATTTACAAAATCCAGGTCATTCGGCCTGCGTTCGATTCCATTTGATATGAATATATCTTTCAGCCCGTCACTGTTGAAGTCTGCTATAAGTGGCGACCAGCTCCAATCGGTGGCTTCTATTCCGTATTGACATGCAACCTCCGCGAAGGCAGGAATTCCGTGTTCTATTCCATGATTGATTTGAAGAGTATTTCTAGGACTTTGATCATGATATCCGAATGAGCGTTTGAATTTGTATATATTATTACTTTCCCATCCTCCTGACAATTTATAATTCAGTTCGTCTTCCGGTTTCATATCAAGCGATAAGATATCGGGGAGTGCATCATTATTGATATCGGCAATTGCGACACCCATGGTAAAATTACTGGTATGTCCTGTGGCCTTTGCGATCACTTCCCTGAATGTGCCATCCTGATTGTTGAGATACAAATAATCATTTTCATGAAAATCATTTCCAATATAAATATCAGGCCATCCATCCCTGTTGACATCACCAATATCAACACCCAGGCCGAAACCAACAGGTGCACTATATATGCCGGCCTTTTGTGTGATATCGATAAAATGGCCTTGCTGATTTTCCAATAATCTATCCCCGCTTACGGGATCAAATGCCTGGCGTGTCACTTCTGATGGCCTGAATTGTTCAGGATCTTTTACACTGTGATTGAGCAGGAAGCAATCCAAATCACCATCCCTGTCAAAATCTAAAAATGCAGCTTGCGTTGCAAAACCGCTAAAGTCAAGTCCAAAGCTTGCTGCTGATTCTTTGAATGTGAGGTCGCCATTATTGATGAATAATTGATTTCTTCCATGGCCACCAAAGATGTTTTTGACCTGGCAAACATACATATCCATGAAGCCATCACTATTGACATCTACCATGGATACGCCTGTGTTCCACGCCCCGTTACACGCCACACCTGCCTTTCCGGTGATGTCTGAAAAATGCATATTGCCTTTGTTGAGGTAAAGTTTGTTGCCTGATTCATTGCCTGAAAAATAAATATCCGGCAGGCTATCATTATTGATGTCGCCGATCGCTACGCCACCTCCATTATAGTAATAGAGATAGCTCAGGATATTAAGACTGTCTGTATCATGCAATTGATTCGTAAATGAAATTCCGGTTTTTCGGGCTTCAAGTATCTCGAAGAGTTTGCCGGACTTTTTTCCCATAGTTTTTGTACACGAATCAAACATGCACACGCACAAAACCGATAAGAAGCTTACAGAGCAATATCTAATCATGGCATGCTGAATATCAAAGCCGTGTTATTATTTCGTGCAACCACCAGGGCTCTTTTACCATTTCGTGTAATGATTTGCATGTCCCTTATCTCTCCTTTGATGCATAGATGTAAGTCAGGTGAAACTATTGAAAAATTTCCATGCCCGTCACCCGTGAATACATTTCCATCCGATGCATCAAAGCGTCCAATTTCAGGTTTCACACCAAATAAATTCCCGCCAGTAATCAGGTCGGGAATTCCATCGTGTGTAACATCCATTACAGATATTCCATAGACAGGACTAAACTGGGCCTGTGCAGGTAAAGCAGTTCGTTTAAATGCAGGCCATTCATTTATAAATACGCTTGATTCAAAACAGGTTGCTTCCAGTCGAATAGCCTTCTCCATTTGCTCCGGAAGAAATATATCAGTGATGTGCTGGTTGGCGAAAGCCTTGTAAGAAAGATATTTCTTTTTGAGAGATGGCATGCGTGAAAGGAGATCGTGTCGCAACACCATAGGATAGGATTCCATGCCGTTATAGCTGCACATGATTTGTTCAACAGATCCGTTTTTATCAAAATCATTGACAAACATGCAAAGAGGTTGTTCAGTGCTTGTCCTGAACCTGGAATTCAGGCCATGATTTCCGGCAAGGATATCAGGTTTTCCATCCCCATTGATATCAGCTATTTTCAAAACATTCCACCAGCCTGTATTTTCTTTCAGGCCTGAAACTTCAACATTTATAAAATTGCCTTCCTGATTTTTAAATATCATCAGCGGCATGAATTCTCCGCATATGATCAATTCAGGAAGCTTGTCACCATCCATATCATGCCACACCGCATCTGTGATCATCCCGATGTTTTTTAAAGAAGGTCCTATTTTATCGGTTACATCGATCAGCTTCCCTTTTTCATTTTGATAGAGAAACCCGTCACAGGGAACACCGTAAGCAAATGCTTTAATTCGCTCACCGACAAAAACATCTTCATCGCCGTCTCCATCCATATCACCTGTAGCCACTGCTCCTGAACTTATATGATGTGGCGAATAAATATCATCTGATGCTTTGGTAAAATTTGCATGACCATCATTGATATAGAGCCGGTTGAGTGTTTGTGAAGACTCCGGTGCGGTTTCAATACCACCGCTGCAAACAAATACATCAAGATCGCCATCCTGGTCAATATCGAATAATGCAATATCCACATCTTCACAGCTGCTGTCTTTTTCAAATGCAGTCGATTTTTTTAACTGAAATTTTCCACGGGCATCCTGGATATATGCGGATGCAGATTGTCCTTTGGCTCCACAGAAAATAAGATCGTCCAGATGATCGCCATTCAGATCGCCTGCAGCCATGTGCGGGCCTTCTGTGGATTTCATGATAAATAAAAACTGGTCCCTGTCAAAATCAACAAATGCGTTTTCACGATGTGTAAAATATAAACCTGCCTGTGCAGTGATATCTTCCAGGCAGGCTACAGCTTTCAATGAGATGATTGAATCAATCGGAATTCCCCTATCTACCTCAATCCACAATTCCTGGTCAGCCTTGATATCATAGAGTACTTGTTTTTTTCCATATGGCGAAACCACTTTCATTGAATCCACCAGAACGTTTTTTCCCAGCCCTATATGAATGGCATAATCCATAGAGGATTCAAAACCTTTCATCGGCATGAATTCATAATATTGTTTTTTGCCGGCATAATAAGCGGTCACTTTAGAGCCTACTGCAAATGGATTTTTCCCGGATTGTTTTAAATGGATCTGGAGATAATGTGTGCTATCCTTGTTATTCTGCTGGTTGTTCCGGTAAAGGAAAGCAGGCATGTTGACATTGTTGACAACAAGATCAAGATCACCATCACGGTCAAGATCACTATAAGCAGAACCATTTGAATGACTCGGTGCATCAAGTCCCCATGTAGCCGTGTTATTACCAAATGTCAGGTCGCCATTATTTTTAAAACCATAATTTGCAATTTTTTCAGATGGAATAGCAGAGATTAATTTCTGATAGTCTACTTTATTTCCTACCGTCATAGAAGCGATCACATCTTCATCAGCTATGTAATTAAGAAAATCCTGATCCGTGAGATCCTGGTAGATACCATTAGCGACGAACAGGTCTTTCCATCCGTCATTATCAAAATCAGCTAATAGCGCACCCCAACTCCAATCCGTGGCTTCAACCCCGGCATACCGGCCGATTTCGGAAAACGTGCCATCACCTTTATTCAGTTGTAATGTATTGCGTATGAATTGATGATAATATCCGTTATTCACACTGTACATATACCGTTGCCAGTTATCAAACGTAGTTTTGGTTTTCAGACGTTGCTCATTTTGAGGAAGCATGTCAGTTACGAATATGTCCGGGTATAAATCATTATTGATATCGGCGATATCAGCACCCATGGAAGCCGCAGATGTAGAATTTGCTCTTGATTCTAACTCCTCACTAAACGTGCCATCCTGTTTATTGATATACAGGTAATCTTTTTCAAAAAAATCATTTGAAATATAGATATCCGGCCAACCATCGAGATTCAAATCGCTGACAGTAGCTCCCAATCCAAAACCGATCACAGATCCATAGATCCCTGCTTGTTCGCTGATGTCCACAAAGTGGTTATCATCATTCCGGAAAAATTTGTCACCACCTTTGGCATCCCGTACATGTCTTACATTCTGCCGAAGATTGAAGGATCCAATCGCCTGGTAAGAATTATTCAGAACAAAGCAATCCAGGTCTCCATCCAGGTCATAGTCAAAAAAAACAGCATGAATAGTATAGCCATCTTCTGCAAGACCATACGATTCAGCTTCTTCTTTAAATGATCCGTTTTTCTGATTTATAAAAAGCTCATTTTTTTTACTGTCGCCTTCCATTTCCCCGGAATGACACACATAGATGTCAAGCCATCCATCGCCATTGACATCAGCCATCGTGACTCCTGTTGACCAGGATCCTTTTCTGCCTTCCATGCCCGCCTTTGCAGTGATATCTTCAAATTTAAGATTCCCTTTGTTGAGAAAAAGCTTATTGCTATGCATGTTGGCAGATAAATAAATATCTGGCAAACTATCACCATTGATGTCCCCAATAGCTACACCACCACCGTTGTAAAAATTCCGGTAGGTGTAGATATTGAATTTCGAATCAAATTCAAGCTTGTTTTCAAATTGTAAACCTGAATCTTTCGCATCAATAAGAGAAAAAAGTTTATTGCCTGCAGGTTCGCTCTCCGGTTTGTGAGTACAGGAAAATAAAATCATGCTCATGACGATGGATATCGCCAGCACATATTGCGGTAAATACAAAAAAGGACTATTTGTATCTTTCATTTTCCATTAAAACTTTTACGTATTGTTCATCCTGTGTTGTGATCAGGATTTTACGGGGGCCGGTGTAATTGTAATATGCAGGCCTGCCATCTTTGGTTTTCTCTTTTGTAAAGGTGATGCCATAATCTTTTTCCAGCATTTCGGCTACACGCACAATCAATGTATCTGAATAAAGCTCTTTATTCCATGGGGCCCAGGATTGATAGTTGTACACCACGGGCATCTGATACAAAATTTCTTTTTCTGAAAATGCAGGATAAAAATTCATCGTTACAGGGAGGCCAAGCTCAGTAGGAAGCGGATGTTCTACAGAAAGATTGCTTCCGCCATTTACAAAGGCACCGGTTTTATTCAGTCTCCAGCATGTGTCGTAAAATGCCTGCTTGGTCATGCCAAAATTGATGTTATAGAATATGGAATCCAAAGCCGGATCATAACCACCTCCACCTACCTGGAAATGGTTTTTCTTCATTAGCCACCAGGTGCCACCGGCAACTACAATGAACAAGAGTAAAATGGGTATTATTTTTTTATTCATGGATTATTGATATGTTGAAATGTTTTTTTCTGTTGTATAAAATGGCATAGCGTATATAACCGGAACGTCATTATTTTTTACAATAAGAAGCTTAGGTTGATTGCCTATGTGGATGAGCTGAATATCCCGGATAGAACCGATTTCAAACAAACCCGATTCCTGCATAGAAACAGGCATAAAACTTCCATCGTCCTGCTGTATCAAAACTGTTCCAAAAGAACCTGCATAGATACCCATTTCAGGCTTAGAAGAATATTGATTCCCTCCCAATATTATATCCGGTCGCTGGTCCCCATTGATATCTCCCGTCCAGCTACAGTATTGAATCGTCCATTGAGCTTCATCAGGCAATGGTGTGAATTCGAACTTACCCTTATCATTATAAAAAATACCTGATCTCAATTCTGTAATTGTATATAGAATGGATTGTTTGATCTGCTCAGGGTCAAACATATCCTGGATGGTGGCATTCGCAAATGCCGCATACGTAGTATATTTTTTATTGAGATAGGGCAATTGTTTAAGCAAATCATCTTTTAATGCGATGGGATAGTCTAATCCATTCTTTCTCCGGCAAAGGATTTGTTCAGTTTGCCCGTTCCTGTCAAAATCATTTATATATAATACCATCGGCGCAGATGTATCTGCTTTTATCCGTGAATTCAAACCATGATTGGAAGCAATAATATCTATATCACCATCCCTGTCAATATCGGAGGCTAAAATGTGATGCCACAATCCGCTGATGTGTTCAAATCCCATGAGTGAAGATTTATCAGAGAACATGCCTTTCTCATTTATATAAATGCGTATAGGCCCATATTCATAAGCAGCAAGTATATCATCATCTCCATCTGAATCCACGTCTGCAGAAATAGCTGATGTCACCATGCCAGGTTTAAACATATCATCAGCTTCATGCAATGCTTTCCAGGATTTACATCTTTCATTCAGATACAAAGTATGTTGGGGAGGCACTCCATACGCAAAGGGAACAGATCGTCCAAATGTAACCAGATCAGCATCATGATCCTGGTCAAAGTCACTGATGCAAACCGCATGATGACTCTCAAATGAAGCGTGATAGAAATCAGGCGCCCGTGAGAAATCGCGATGGCCATGATTCAAATACAACCTGTCTCTCATAGCTGATGATGAAAGAGGCAGTTCTGAGCTGCCACTCGTTATATAGATGTCAGGCTTTGCATCACAATTGACATCCACTAATCGGATACTTATATCCTCTGATAATGAATCCAGGTGCATATCCGAAGGGATCACTTTCTTAAACGTTGAATTGTGTTCCTGGAAAAGTATGGCACTACTTTCTCCAAGTGCTCCACCAATCACAATATCTTCCAGGCCATCTCCGTCAAGGTCTTTAATAGCTGCTCTTGGGCCTTCATTCGAAATCATGGTAAACATCAGCCTGTCCCTGTCAAAATCAGAATACCTGTTCTCCTGATGCCTGAATGGAAGTACGATATCTTGTTTGACAAGCAGGGGAGAGATGGAATGATTTACGTGCGGCCATGGCCTGGAGGCAATTTCAGAATTCAATATGATGGTAGTATCTGCATGCACATCTGTCAGCATCGATTGTTTTCCATATGGCCATAAAACTACAATGGAGTCAATGTCAGTACAATTTCCCAGGCCGACTGAAAGTACCTGATCAACTGTCGACTGAAAACCTCTCATAGGATAATTTTCAAGGCGATGTGAATGGCCGCAGGCATATACGATTACTTTAGTTCCGATAGCTCCCGTATTAGCTCCAGTATTTTTAAGATGTATGCGCAGATAGTGCTGTCCCATTTCGGTGGCATGGTTCTGAAATATCATGCCGGGCATATTTACATTGTTGATGATCAATTCCAGATCGCCATCATTGTCAAGATCAGCATATGCAGATCCATTTGAAAATGTAGGAATGTCCAGGCCCGTTTCAGTTGCAGATTCCCTGAAATGAAACGCTGTATCCTGGAGAAATAATTGATTTGGAAAAGGTACACTTTCGGCAGCATCAAACATGGTCGTGATCACTTCCTTTTTGCTTTTGATCAATGCACGTACAGCTTCCGGATTAAAATAAAAATTGACATAATCCAGGTCAATCAGGTCCTTGAAAATCCCGTTGGCAACAAATATATCTTTCAGGCCGTCATTATTAAAATCAGCCAGTAATGCTCCCCAGCTCCATTCTGTGGCATCCACACCTTCGAATCTTCCGATCTCTGAGAAGTATGGCAATGAATCCGGCCCTAGTCCGCGATGTAGCTGAAGTACGTTTCTTCCGAACTGCCGGTGATATCCTTTTGAAAAACTTTCCTGGTATAACGGCCAGTTATCAAAAGCCGCTTTTGTTTTATAGCGTACAGGATCTTTTGGTAACATTTCTGTCACAAAGATCTCAGGCCAGCCATCTTCATCCAGATCTGCGATATCTGCGCCCATAGAGCCTTTGCTGGTCTCCTGCATGGATTGAGGAAGACATTCTGTAAAGCTTCCATTCCGTTGATTAATATAGAGATAATCCCGTTCAAAAAAATCATTGGATACATACAGATCAGGCCAGTGATCGCCATTGAGATCTGCAACCGTAACCCCGAGACCAAAGCCAATGGAGCTTCCGTATATGCCTGCTTTTTCGCTTACATCTTTAAAATGAGGAAACGAATCCCGGACAATCGTTCCATCATCAAATTGTATGAGAAGATTTTCATAGAGCTTATTGCCTCCAGATGTATCTCTTACCAGGCGGCTGTCCCTGATGAGATCGTATGTCCCTACCGATCGTATGCTGTTGTTGAGCAGGTAGCAATCCAGATCACCATCGAGATCATAATCAAAAAACACAGCCTGGGTGCTGAGCCCAACTGCATCCAAACCTGCCTGATGAGATACATCCCTGAAGGTGAGATTTCCATTGTTGAGAAATAATTCGTTGTGTCTTTTTTCTCCACCCGGTTTGCCCGATTTGCAAACATAGATATCCAGCCATCCGTCGCCATTGACATCTGCCATGCTCACACCTGTAGACCAAACACCCTTACTTTCTGTTCCGGATGAATTTGTAATGTCTTCAAATGTCAGGTTTCCTTTATTGAGGTAAAGCTTATTGCTCACCATATTACCTGAGAAGAACAGATCACATAATCCGTCATTGTTGATATCGCCTGCGGCAACTCCTCCTCCGCTGAGGAAGTTCTTGAAGATATATGGATTGTAATCTTCGGTGAATGTCAGCTTATTGTTGAAGTGAATACCTGATTTGGATGCAGGAACCAAGGAGAAGAGCGTATCAGTTTTATGCCCTGGTTTGCACTGTACAAACAAGGTCACAATCACTAAAATAAATATGGAAAACTGACGGGACGACAAGGGTACCAAGGTAACTAAAGGCTTTTAAAAAAAAGAACGGACAGGTCGCAACCTGTCCGTTCTTTTTTATTATGATCTTTCTCGATCATTAAATCATGAAATACTCTTCATGGAATTAATAACCAGGATTTTGAACCAGATTTGAATTTACCTGGAGCTGGCCTGTAGGAATCGGCATGATCGTACGGTATGCACCATCATCAGCAGGTTTTTCCCATCTGGCGTCTCCAAAATGTCCGAAACGGATCAGGTCTGTACGACGTTTTGTTTCGAAGCACATTTCACGTCCTCTTTCAGCTAACAGGTTGTCATCTGTTAATGAACCGAAGGCTGCAACTTTTGCTCTGGTTCTGATCATATTGACCAGGTCTAAAGCTTCGCCGCTTCCTGCGTTCAGTCGATAAAGAGCTTCTGCTTTGGATAAGAGGACATCTCCATACCTGTAAATAGCGAAGTCGTTATTCATGCTTTGACGACTTTTCAATTCATATTCATACTTGGAAATTCGTGCACCTCCATCTCGTTCAGCAGTTGGTTCCAACTGGTTCAGGACCGGATTGAAGTTAACTAAACGACCGTCTGTATCAGGAAACCAAAGATCCGAATTGTCTACAAGTCGGACGCCGGCTGCATCATACTGAGGACCATACAGTAAAACACCATATGCACGTTGTCCTCCACCTGTCAGACGAGCATCATCAGCTGTAAAGCTATTGTAGAAATCAGCAAGTGTGGTATAACCATTCCATGGTTGTTCGATCAGATTGAATGTCTTTTGACTTTCATAATGCAAGGTCATTTGACACATATTGAAACCAGGAGCATTGATCGCATCATAAGGGATCACAAAGATATTTTCTTTGGAACCGCTATTATTGATGGCAAAATTTGCAAAGTAATTTGATTCCAGTGTATATGCACCTGAATTGACGATCTCATTGGCAGCATCTATTGCCTTTTGCCATTGAGGTGTACCGGTATAAACTTCCGCATTCAAATAGAGATTGACAAGCATCATCTGGCCAACATAATAATTAACACGTGCATATGTGCTCAGATTAACATCTCTTGATAGAAGAGGTACTTGTGTAGTCAATTCACTCTCAACAAAATTGTATACATTCTGCCTGCTTTCTGTAGTGGGTTTAAAACCAACCGGAACATCAAATTGAGTTACGATAGGAACATTACCGAAGACATCTAATAGAATGAGATAATAGTATGCCCTAAGGCTCTTCAGCTCAGCTATAAAAGCATCAGCTCCTGCGCCTCCGGCTTTTTCAAATGTAAAAATCAGCCGGTTACAGGTATTAATCCCTCCGTAGCAAAAATTCCAGGTATTATTGATTACACCTTCTCCGGGCGTAAATGTATGCCTGTACATTTTTATCCATTGCTTACCATCTTCCCAGTCTGGTCCCTTGTGAGGAATGGTGGCTTCATCAGAAGAACACTCTTGCAGGGAAAAATAAGTTTGATGGTTGCACATCCCGTATAGGTTTGTGTATGCTGATCCGAGAGCTGCAATAAACTCGGCATCAGATTTAAAGAAATTTTCTTCTATAATCACATCCTTAAACTCCGGTGTAAGATCGGAGCAACTGGGTAATGACAGAAAAAAGAAAACCCCAATAGCAATTATGCATATGTTTTTCATTATCGTATTTTTTAAACTATTCATATGATTAAAATCCAAAATTGACACCGAACGTAATTGTCCTTGTGCTGTAATACGTATTCCTTCTATCCACACCCGGAGCAAGCTGATCAGCTAAAATTGGTTCGCGTCCACCATTATCAGAATCAAATTTATCTGCGAGGCGAACTTCAGGATCCACACCAGTATAACCGGTAATGGTCAACAGGTTCTGACCTGTAACATATACTCTTGCACTCTTGAAAGCATTGGATGTCCCAAGATCAAAGTTATAAGCAAGTGTAGCGTTATCAAGTTTGACGAAAGACGCATCTTCAACATGTGTATCATTATAAGAAGCTGTGGAAATCCCTTCATTGTAGTATTTGGTCTTTACAACATTGAGACCTTTTCCCTGAGGATTTACTTCATAGAAAACCCGGTACATATTCACAAGGCTATGACCGAAAGCACCCCTGAAGAAAAGATTAAGATCAAATCTTCCGATGGTGAAATTATTATTCAGAGAAGCCTCAAAGTCAGGTAAACCATTACCAACAACCTGCCAGTCTTCAAAATCGGCATCACCATCACCATCATTATCTTTAAATTTATTGGAGCCGTCAGCGTTAACTGATTCGAAGATCGGAGCGATGATCTGACCGATATGTTCTCCTTCCTGTAAAAGATGGATGCCTTGTCCTGCCTCAAGATTCTGCCCAGGTGCACCAACATTTGTACGATAACTTTTTGGCGAACCATCAAGATATTTGTCGAGAATAGTATTGTAAGTTGAGAAAATCAATGAAGGTGTGTAAGTGAATTTGCTTGTCTTAATCAGATTATAATTCAATACGATTTCAAAACCGCTTGTAGTAAATGCAGCTGAATTTAACCAAGTTACGGGTGCGAGATTTGGTGGAACCGGTACAGGTGTCAACAGGATCAGATCTTTGGTCTTCCTTGTGAAATAATCCAGCGTTCCCCATAAATTGGAATTAGCTACTGCGAAGTCCACGCCTATGTTCAATTCATTCTTGCTTTCCCATTTCAGATCTGGATTTGCATTGATGACCGGTCCATAAGATGATACGAACCCACCATTATAATAGAAGCCTGAACCTGCTACATATTGTGAGTACGCGAGGTATGAAAATCCAGGAAGATTACCAGTGATACCATACCCGGCTCTGAGTTTTAAAGCATCGAATGTTTCCAGATTTGCAACGCTAGCGAGATCAACTCCTGCACTTACAGCAGGGAATACACCTCTTTTGTTGTTAACCCCAAAGCGATCAGAACCTTCCTGTCTGACACTGGCTGAAAAGAACCATGAATCATCAAAAGTAAGATTAACCCTTGCAAATGCTGCCTCTAACTGATATCCATTATCATACGAAGATGGAATATCAGCATTTCCGGTTGTTCTCTCCGACGCCGCAAAAATATTATTATAGGTAAAAAGATCAGTGAGGAAACCTCCGGCTTCGATTGCATGACCCGTAAAGTCAAATCTTTGATAAGAATATCCTCCAAGAAGATTATAATTTATTTTACCCGTTGAGCCCGTATAGCGGATCGTAGCTTCATATAGGTTGTTTTGTTCGATAGCAGTATTTCTCCTTGCGACACCATGACGGCTTACGCCCTGGCGGTAAAGGGAATTACTTGGATAATACTCTCCATAAAAATCTGTGCTTTTCTGCTTTGCAAACTGACCGCCAATTTTCAAACCTGGCAGAATTTCTAACTCTGCAGCAACATTTCCAAGGAAAGAAAATTTCTGACCATCATTAATATTTAATTCCACAAGTGCCTGAGGATTAAATAAATCAAAACCACCTGGTTCGTTGAAAGTACCGTCAGGTTTTAAGATTGAGGATGTAGGATTAAATATGGTTGCATAACGGAATGCTTCAGGGAAGCTCAATTTGTATTTACGATCCGTTGCAATTAAATTAGTCGTCAAAGTCAATTTATCGTTTAATCCTTTCTGAGTTATAGCTAAGCTCCCATTGATCTGGTCAAAACCACTATTCAATACGACACCCTGACTATTGCGATAATTGACTGAGGCTCTGTATTGAGTTTGATCTGATCCTCCTGTCATAGAAAGATTGTGAGCATGAGATAGACCTGTGCGGGAAATGGCATCATACCAATCGGAATCTCCTCCGTTGTCAGCACCACCAGCCTCGAGGAATTCAGCTTTTGAAGCGTTATCAGGCAGCTTTGCAATGCTTTCGGCAGCTACATATCCATTGTAATCAATTCTTGAAGTTCCTTTCTTGCCTTTTTTAGTGGTGACCAGGATAACACCTGAAGATCCCCTCGTACCATAAATGGCGGCAGCTGATCCATCTTTCAATACATCCATAGATTCGATGTCCTGTGGATCAATATTGGATAATTTTCCCCCGGCTACACCATCAATGATGACTAAAGGCTCAACCTGAGCACCGATAGTGGATAAGCCCCGGATACGAATGTTGTAATCACCGTTAGGATCTCCTCCTGGTTTGTATATGCTGAGGCCCGCTACTTTACCCTGCAGGAGTTGCGCAGCAGTGTTCACATTGCCGGCATTGAAGTCTTCAGATTTTACACTTGACACGGCTCCGGTCACTTCTTTTGCTCTTTGAGAACCATAGCCCGTGACGACTACTTCTTCAAATAATTCTCCAGGTGTCAGGCTTACGTTGTAGACCATTCCTGTACCCACAACAATTTCATGTGATTTATAACCCGTGTAGGTTATAACGAGTACATCACCAGGAGCTGCCATAATGGTATAGTTTCCATTAAAATCGGCAACCGTTCCTGTTGTTGTCCCTTTGACCACGATGTTTGCTCCGATCAAGGGTTCACCGGTTGCATCATCTGTTAGAGTGCCTGTTACTTTTTGCTGGCCATAGGAGAAACCTACGAGCAGAAAAACGAAACAAAGACTTAACAAACATCGAAAAGGAATGAGTAAATGTCTGTTCATTGCTTAGTTAGTTTTTGAATTGATGATTGAATTGTTTTGATTAAAACTGCATAGTTTAAAGAGAATCAATGCCCGTAATTGCAAAATGTATGATAGCGCATACATGATGCTTGTTCATTGAATTATCTGGTAGGGGAAATTGACCGAAATGTCTGGCTGACTTCGATTGATGAGGGAGCTTTGTCAAAATAAGTGTCAAAATATGTTGAAAGTGAGGACAATAGCTTTTCCCGGCATACAAAATGTGAAATACAGATTGGCTTAAGGATCTTTTTACCCTGGAAAATTTTCGTTAAGATTTTCCATTGACAATATTAAGAAATAGTTAGAAAGATATTAAAATTTCATTAGAAAGTTTCATTTCGCGTGATTTATCAGATTTATTCTGAAAAGTTTGGTACTGCCCTCTTTTTTGGGATACCCCAAACCCATTTTGGGAATCAAAAACAGTGAAAAAATGATTCCTATATCCTTGCATAGGTCATTTCGCTTTATCCCCCGACAGGCCATATAAACAATCAGGGAAGTCGTGTCATCGTTCGATAAGGGAATATCAATATCTTCGGTTTCCCTTTACATTTCCTGAATCCGGATTCTCTTTACATGATGAAGATTACGTTTACTTTTCTTATTCTTTCCTTCCTGTCATTTCGTTTACATGCCCAGGTGGAAGGTCAACACGAAATAACAAAGGCCGAGGAGGGCATGATGCCGTCTTATATACAGCATCATCAGTCTTCAGGCTCAAGGAGCATACCCGGGCCTCCGCCTATGCCAGTGAGGACCATGGCGGAATGGGAGCAAATACAAGCGGTCACTATCTCATGGACAGGACAAACTACGATCCTGAGGGAAATCGTACGAAATGCCGTTAAGGAATGTAAAGTCCTGATCATTACAACAGATTCCTCGAATGTCATTACCCAGCTGACAAATGCAGACATATCACTGGATTCTGTAAGATTTATCAACACTCCTTTCAATTCCATCTGGGTATGTGACTATGGAGGATGGTCTGTATATGGCAATGAAGTGGATTCTCTTATTCAGATTGACTGGATATATAACCGGCCACGCCCTAAGGATGATGAGACTCCTGCAGCTATTGCTGAATATCTGCATATACCCCTTTATGAAGCTACCGTTGATCCTGATGATTTTGTGCATACCGGTGGAAATCATTTTACGGACGGATTGCGGAATGCATTTTCTTCCCTCCTTGTGCTTGAAGAAAATACGGATAAGACCGAAGATGAAATTGATACGATCGCCAAAAAATATCTTGGTGTCGAACAATATGTGAAATTCCCAACGCTGCCTTATGATGGGATTCATCACTTAGACATGCATATGCGGATCATCGATGAAGAGACGATCATAGTAGGTGAGTACCCTGAGGGTGTTGCAGACGGGCCTCAGATTAATGCCAATATTGATTACCTCAATAATGAAATCAAAACCTCCTTTGGTCATTCATACAGGATCATCCGGATGCCCATGCCTCCTGATGCGAATAACCGTTATCCCGATAACGGGGGCAATTACAGGACCTATACAAATGCTGTTTTTCTAAATAAAACCTTACTCGTTCCGACATATCAGGAAAAATATGATACCACTGCACTGAGAATTTACAGAGAAAATTTACCTGGTTACAATGTCGTCGGGATCAATTGCAATTCTATCATTTCCTCCCTTGGTGCATTGCATTGCATCACCAAGCTTGTAGGTGTCAGCGATCCGTTGCTGATCGCCCACGCACGTATTCGTGATTCTGATGACGCTTCAGTCGAATATCCGGTGACTGCCTACATCAGACATAGTAGTGGTATAGCCGGTGCTGATCTTTTTTATCGTCTATCCGGAGACTCTCTTTATGCAAAAGTCACAATGGCCCTGACGGATACGCTGCAGAATATCTGGTCTGCTATTATTCCTGCGCAGGCAGCCGGGTCGGAGGTGCAATATTATATAGCAGCAAGATCAAATAGTGGAAGAGAGCAAGTCAGGCCAATCGTCGCACCGGAAGGATATTTTAATTTCAGGATTAAAGGAGAACCCGTGAATGCACCACCGACTGCGGATATTTTATATCCTTTAGATCAATCTGTTTTTTCCATTGATTTGTCTGGTCTAACGATTGAAGTTGATGCTGGTGATGCTGATGGAACCGTTCAACAGGTGGTATTATATATGAATGATGATTCTATTGCCACGCTGGGCTCATTGCCTTATACATATGACTGGACTTTTCCGGGTGAGGGCGAATATGTGATGCGGGTACAAGTAACCGATGACGACGGTGCCATCACATGGAGTGATCCGGTGCATGTCACCATTGAATCCACCACTGCCGTAGACAATGCAAATGACAAAAGAATCAGCTTATTTCCGAACCCGGTAAATGATATGCTGTGGATAGTAAATGAGCACCATAAAATTACCCAGCTAGTCATTGTGGATCTGACCGGACAATCACTGGTTGTGCCGCAAGTGATACAGGAAGGAAGAAATGGTCTGGACTTCTCACAGGTAACCCAGGGCATATATTTTGTGAGAGGTATAGTAGATGGTGACCTGTTTAGCGTTAAGGTCATTAAAAGATAGATCTATGAAAATAAGAGATATCCACGCCCCCGGGGTCTATGTAGCACATGAAAGCCGGTATGATAAAATGCTCTACCGGCGATGTGGCCGGAGCGGTATTCAGCTTCCTGCACTTTCCATTGGCCTTTGGCACAACTTCGGACACGTGGATGATATTGAAAATGCGAGACGGATATTGCGTTCATGTTTTGATTATGGGATCACGCATTTCGACCTCGCTAATAATTATGGCCCGCCTTATGGATCTGCTGAAGAGAATTTCGGAAAGATATACAGGCAGGATTTTACAGGCTACAGGGATGAATTGATTATTTCAACGAAAGCTGGTTGGGATATGTGGCCCGGCCCATATGGGAACCTTGGTTCTCGTAAGTATCTGTTATCAAGCCTGGATCATAGCCTGGTCCGCATGGGTCTTGAGTATGTGGATATTTTTTATTCGCATAGAAGAGATCCGGATACACCGCTGGAAGAAACGATGGGAGCATTGCATAGCGCTGTTCAGCAAGGGAAAGCATATTATGTTGGTATCTCCCAGTATAATGCAGAGGATACGCGGCGGGCAGCACAAATTCTCCGGGAGATGGGTACGCCATGTCTGATCCATCAACCCAGGTATAATATGCTTGACCGATGGGTAGAAGATGACGGATTGCTGGATGTGCTGGGTGAAGAAGGAATCGGGTGCATTCCATTCTCTCCGCTTGAACAGGGAGTTTTAACCGATCGGTATCTCAACGGATTTCCTGAAGATAGTCGTGCCGTGAAAGATGGCCGCTATCTAAAAACAAACCAGATCACGGATGATCGTTTGAAAAAAGTCAGGGCTTTGAATCAGATCGCTCTTCGCCGAGAGCAGACTCTCGCACAGATGGCTATCGCATGGTTGCTGATTGATCCCAGGGTTACCTCCGTTCTTATCGGCGCCAGCAAGCCGGAACAAATCGATGACAATGTAGCAGCCCTCAACAACCTGAATTTCTCAGAGGAAGAAAAAAGAGAAATAAGGGATGTTTTAAATTAAAAACCATTGTTTTCGTATGATCCATCAATTCTTTTGCATGGCAGAACAGTACTTTCAGGGTGCCTCGTACGTTTAGCTTTGATCAGATCATTTTAAAATTCCTTGATTATGAAAACGCTCAGTTTCCTTTTTAGTATCCTGTCATTCATGATGGTTATCGCATGCAGTTCTTCAAAATCAGCATCAGGAAACTCCTCTGCCGGTAAAGTAAGTGCGTCAAATAAAGTGGAGGACCTGAATCCGGCGACAGACCTTGCTGATCATCTTAAGAGGGTTCCAGGCGTAAGTGTAAGCGGATCGGGTTCCAGTGCAACTGCAATAATTCGCGGTATGTCTTCTTTGACCGGTTCAAGTGAACCTTTATTTGTAATCAACGGGACACCGATCAGCGGCGGATTAGGTGCTGCCAACTCACAGGTTTCTGTATCCGATATAAAATCCGTAAGAGTCCTGAAAACACCAAGTGAAACTTCCATGTATGGCATCCGTGGTGCGAGCGGAGTGATCGTGATTGAATTAAAACATTAATTACTAATGCTTCGACCTGCATAACTCATCCTTATGCTACAGCTCAGCAACCACTAAAAATGAAAAACTAAAATATTTAGTCCTTTTGATGTTTAGTTTTTCACTTTTCGTTTTTCACTACTCACTACTCACTACTCACTACTCACTCCTCATTCCTCACTACTCACTACTCACTACTATTTATCCTGTTTTGCAAATACTTTCCTCAACAGGTCAGTTGTACGGCTGCTTATATCCGTTCGTATTGTAAGCTCCTTTCTGGCTACCATATTGAACAATCCATCCAGTGCTTTTTCAGTCACATATTCATCTAAGTGTGGGTTGACTTTTTCAACGAGCGGGATCTTATTATAGGCATTGATCGCATCTGCCCAGTATTCGATGGCATTGAATTTGTTGAGTGATGTGACGATCACGGGTTGAAATTGCTGATAAAGCGGCGTATAAGTTTTTGCCTGGAGATATTGAGTGGCTGCATCCTGAGGGCCTAACAAAATATTCAATGCATCATCGAAGGTCATTTGCTTTATGGCATCCACGAAAATAGGTGCTGCTGATTTTGCAGCATCTTCTGCAGCCCGGTTTAATTTTTCTACAATGATATTTTCGAGGTCACTGAACCCGGGAATTATTTTGAGCCGGTTAGTTACTCGTCTTGCTTCTTCCGGAAGTAAAATCTTATAAGCACTCTTGAAATAACCATCCCGTTGCGATAGCAGGTTGGCACCTTCACTGATTCCGAATTCAAGTGCCTGTTTCAGACCTGCACTGATTTCAGCCGATGTAGGTTCACTCAAAACTTGTTTCAGCGTATCACATGACGGGAGAAGCATCGCAAAGAATAAAGAAAAAATAATGATTCGGATTTGCATAAGAAAAGGCTTTAATTGAATAAACTGCCTTATCTCTAACGCCAAATCATCATTTGAGTTTATAAATGATCTGGGCGCTTTGTACAGGACCGCCAAGTTCAGGCTTCATTTTATGGAGCACAACGACTATATTTTTCACTTTGGGAAAGGACTTTTTGATCTCATGCGCAATCCGGAAGGCAACCGTTTCAATCAGCTTGCAGGGCTGTTCCATAATGTCGCTACAAATCCGGTAGATGATCTCATAATTGATGGTCTGGTGTAGATCATCCTCCAGCGCCGCACCGTCAATATCAGTTTCAACTGTCACATCCACCATGTAGTTGTTTCCTCTTGTCCTTTCATGAGTATAATATCCATGATGAGCATAAAAGGACATTCCATCTAATTTAATTTCAGCCATGCGAGAGATGTTTGGGAGAGCGTAAGATAGTTAGCTCTTAGTTCTTAGCTATCTTTGCCGTCCAATTAAAACCATTATAATGGAGGTTAAGACCAGTGTCAAGACAGACCAATACCAGGGTCATGATTATTACAATATCGATGAATTGCTCACCGAAGACCATTTGCTCGCCAGGGAAGCTGTCCGGGCATGGGTAAAGCAGGAAGTCAGCCCCATTATCGAAGATTATTCTAACCGGGCCGCATGTCCGACTCATTTATTTAAAGGGCTGGCTGAAATCGGGGCATTTGGCCCCAGCCTGCCTGTTGAATATGGCGGTGGAGGTATGGATGAGATTGCTTACGGGGTTATCATGCAGGAATTGGAAAGAGGAGATTCAGGTGTTAGATCCATGGCTTCTGTTCAGGGGTCACTGGTGATGTACCCGATTTTTAAGTATGCCCCCGAGGCTCTCCGTAAAAAATATCTTCCTAAGCTTGGTGCAGGCGAATTGATAGGATGTTTTGGCCTGACTGAACCGGATGCCGGTTCAAATCCAAGTGGAATGTTATCCCGTATCACGGATGACGGGGATGCCTATATCCTCAACGGAGCTAAAATGTGGATAACAAATAGCCCGGTATCTGACCTGGCTGTGGTGTGGGCTAAAGATGAGGAGGATCAGATAAGAGGAATGATCGTGGAAAGTGACTGGGCCGGCTTCTCTGCTCCTGAAATTCATGGGAAATGGTCGCTGAGAGCCTCTGTCACAGGGGAACTGGTTTTCGAGGATGTCAGGGTACCTAAAACTCATATTTTCGCTGATGTAAAAGGGCTTAAAGGGCCATTGGCATGCCTGTCGAAAGCCAGATATGGCATAGCCTGGGGTGCCATTGGAGCAGCGCTTGATTGCTATGACAGTGCTTTGCGTTATTCTAAGGAACGTGAGCAATTCGGCAGGCCTATTGGTGGATTCCAGCTGACCCAAAAGAAACTGGCGGAAATGATAACTGAGATCACTAAGGCCCAGTTACTGGCATGGCGTCTTGGGTCATTGGCAAATGCCGGAAAAGCAACCCCTGCCCAGATATCTATGGCAAAGCGCAATAATGTAGCTATGGCTCTTGATGTCGCCAGGGAAGCACGCCAGATCCATGGTGGAATGGGTATCACCAATGAATATCCCATCATGAGACATATGATGAATCTTGAAACGGTACTGACATATGAAGGAACCCATGATATTCATTTGCTCATCACCGGGCAGGATATCACAGGCCTGAATGCTTTTTCTTAATAAAAACATAAGCAGTTTGAAAATATGTAGATAGATACACCACTGTGGTCTAATAAAACGTTCAAAGCATTGCCTTTAAGCCACATTTGAATTAATTTTTCAGTATCAGACGACTAAATTCAGAAAGGCATAGATCATACAGCATGCGGTATAGCTTTTATATTCTTTCCTTAATTCTTATTTTTTCTTTTTGCCGGGTGGTGAAAGCTCAGGAAGTCATCAGCCTGGAGAATCCTTCATTTGAAGATATGCCCAGGGCTGGCACTTCCAACACACCATCGATCAAAGGATGGCATGATTGCGGCCTTACAAAATTTCCCGGGGAAACACCACCTGATATTCATCCTGTGCCTTCAAGCGCATGGGAAGTTTCCAAGCCTGCATTTGACGGTGAGACATACCTCGGTATGGTCGTGAGATACAATGATACGTATGAATCACTTTCACAGGCATTGTCATCACCCGTCGAAGGAGGTGTCTGTTATTCATTTTCTGCATTCTTATCCAGGTCTGATCAATATAAAAGCGGAACCACCAGATCGAATTCTGTGCTTGAAAATTTTGTAAGACCGGCTGTTTTTCAAATCTGGGGCGGCAATTCATTTTGTGATAAAGCAGAGCTGCTTGGCGAATCACCGGCCATCGCAAATTCAGATTGGAAACTGTTTAAGTTTTTATTTCATCCCCAACAGACACATCGCTATATCACTATTGAAGCATTTTATAAAACACCCATACTTGAGGCGTACAACGGTCATGTGCTGGTAGATGGATTGTCCGAAATGGTTCCGGTAGACTGCCCGCTGGTACCCACGGATGTCATAGCCGTCATGTATGAATTACCATCAAAAATGGAGCCGGCTATTTCTTCAGGTGGCTCACATAGCAGTTCGTCCTCAAGAACTAAAACCGGTGGCGGATCTTCATCCAATACCGATCCAAAAACAGTGACAACCCCACCAAAAGTTTTTAAAGCAAACCTGTTGCCTGAACTTGATCAAAGCAAATTATTTGTAGGTCAAAAGATCAGGCTCACGCATCTTTATTTCAAAGCAGACTCGATCAATCTTTTGTCAAATTCTTATAAAGTGCTTGACGAGCTTGCAGATTATCTCTCTTCCTATCCGAAGACCACAATTGAAATCGGCGGACATACAAATACTATCCCTTCTGAAGAATATTGTAATGCACTTTCTACGGCCCGTGCTAAATCTGTTCAGGAATACCTGATCACACAGGGAATTATGGAGAGCCGGCTCAAATACAAAGGATATGGCAAGCATGATCCTTTGATCCCATATGATAAATACAATAAGGACGCACGGTTGAAAAATCAGCGTGTGGAGATTAAGATACTCTCTCTTAAGTAAGTAGTGAGTAGTGAGTAGTTTTCTTTGTACAATTACTTTCGTTTTTAAATCAACAGATTAGAGTGGGTTCATCGTGAGGCGTGAGACGTGAGTGAAAAATCATATCTTAAACCTTCATTTACAACGATGGATAATTCCAGGTATGAAAACGAAAAAATCTATTATTCTAACGATAATTTGCTTTGCAGGATTTCAATTCTGCATGATTCATTTCTTGTCTGCCCAGGATACGATCTATCTGAAGAATCCATCCTTTGAAGATTTGCCAAGAGCCGGCACATCTATTACACCTTCCATTAAGGGATGGCATGATTGTGGACGCACTAAGTTTCCGGGAGAGACTCCACCTGATATTCATCCTGTAGTACCGTTTAATGCCTGGAGTGTAGATATGAAAGCTTATGATGGTGAGACTTACATGGGACTTGTAGTCAGATACAATGCTACATATGAAAGTGTATCCCAGGATCTGAAAAAGCCTCTTGAAGCAGACAAATGTTATTCATTTACTGCTTTCCTTGCAAGATCTGATGCCTATTTGAGTGGTACCGCGAGGTCTGTTTCCAAATTAGAGAATTTTATTTCTCCGGCAATTCTGAATATCTGGGGTGGTTACAATACTTGTGACCGCATGGAATTGCTCGGACAATCAGGACCTGTCGACCACAATACCTGGAAACATTATGACTTTATTTTTAGGCCAACGAATGATTATACTTATATCACCATTGAAGCATATTATGCAGATCCTGACCAACCTACTTACAATGGCCATATCATGGTAGATAATCTTTCGCCGATTATTGAAATTGAGTGCAAATAGGTAATATGATTCATTTACAAATGTTTCTTATCTTTTTTGCAGATTCAAAATCGATGTATCATCTAAGCTATGAAAGCAGCAACATCTTTTGTCGGCATTTTCATTATTCTTTCCGGGTTTTTAGGTAATATAAATCCTTTGTCGGGCCAGATCACCATCCATCTTGATAATCCATCATTTGAGGATACTCCAAGAGCAGGAACACCTTACACGCCAGCGATCAAAGGATGGGATGATTGTGGACATTTTCAATTTCCTGCTGAAACACCTCCCGATATTCATGGTGAGAAATCTAATGCATGGAGTGTTGCTTTAAAGCCTTACGATGGTGAAACATACCTGGGACTTGTGGTCAGGTATAATGGTTCGTATGAAAGTGTTTCTCAAAAACTGGGAAAACCGATGAAAAAGGACAGTTGTTATTCTTTCTCCGCATTCATGGCGCGATCGGAAGCGTATAAGAGCGCGACGAGGAGGTCCAATTATGCACTTGTGAGTTTTATTTCTCCGGCCGTACTCAGGATCTGGGGTGGCAATGAAGCGTGTGAACAGAAGGAGTTAATCGGACAATCTCATCCTGTAGAAAATTCCGGATGGAAACATTATAGGTTTGTATTAAGGCCAAAGGAAAATCATACGTATATCACGATAGAAGCTTATTATGCGAATCTCACGCCCGTAGCGTACAATGGACATATCCTCATCGATAACCTTTCACCGATTGTGGAAATAGAATGTAAATAATTTACGATTTTGGATTTTGGATTTTGGATTTTCGATTTACGATTTACGATTTTCGATTTTCGATTTTGGATTTTGGATTTTCGATTTACGATTTTGGATTTTGGATTTTCGATTTACGATTTTGGATTTACGATTTACGATTTACGATTTACGATTTACGATTTACGAATAGTTTACTAAATTACAAATAATTGTTTGTGGCTAGTGCAACTCCAAAGCTCTATGATCCTCGCCAACTGATCCACTTTCCGAAAATTATATCTCACGTTTCACGCCTCACGCATCTCACTACTCACTACTCACTACTCACTACTCACTACTCACGTCTCACGTCTCACGTCTCAAGTCACTTCATTTTGACTCGCTCACTATTGATCCCAATAGCATTCATATCTCTCCAGAACCCCGGATATGATTTACTTACTACCTCAGGATCCCGCATCACTATTGGATGAAGAGCTGCCAATGGGGTAAAAGACATGGCCATGCGGTGATCTTCGTAGGTATTGAATTTCGCTTTGTCTTTCCATTTTGCTTTCCCATACAGCTTGCATATCAGATCAGGCCCTTCACCTATAAGTTCTAATGTTGTTTTTACTCTGGCCAATTCCGTTTGCATGGCAGTGATGCGGTCAGTTTCTTTAATACGCAGTGTACGAAGACCGGATAATACTCCTTTAATACCCAGGCCAGCCATAGTAACCATCACAGTCTGGGCAATATCAGGACACGGAGAAAAATCATATTTGAATTCTTTTATCCTTTCATGATTCGGTATCTTCCGGATGATGATTCCTTTTTCAGTATAGATCGTCTCTACACCAAATTGATGATAGATATCTTTTACGACTGAATCACCCTGCAAACTATGTGCGGGAAGTCCCACAATCTCAATCTCTGCTTTTTCAGCTAATGCTGCTGCCGAATAGTAATAAGAAGCAGCTGACCAATCTGCTTCAACCATATAATCTTTACCCATATATTCACCATGCTTTACGGTGATTGTATTTCCTTCCCATACATGACCGACACCAAACCATTCCATAATGGACAATGTCATTTTTATGTAAGGCAATGAAACAGGATCGTCAGCAAGATGTATGGTCAGGCCCTCAGGCAGACATGGTGCGATCATCAGTAATGCAGAAGTATATTGACTACTGAAACCTGCCTGAAGTGTAACTTCATGCACTTTCTTACCGATAACCGATGGACGAATCCGAAGAGGAGGAAAACCTTCTTTATTGATGTAAGAAATATCTGCTCCAATCGTCTGAAGCGCTTTCACCAAAGTTCCGATAGGCCGGTGACGAAGTTGTTCTGAAGCATCCAATACGATTTCACGGTTTCCAAGAACTGCTTTTGCAGTCATAAACCGATAGCTGCTTCCGGCATGACCACTATATAAGGTTTCACTTTCAGATGCAAGCATTTTTTGGAGTACGACCGTATCATCACTTTTGCTCAGATGATGCACATTGAAGGGATCTTTGCAAAGAGACTGAATGATAAGTACCCGGTTAGAGATACTCTTGGAGGGTTCAAGGATGATACTTCCTTTCAGCGTGGGCTGTGGACAGGAGACACGATAGACAATGGACATGATATATTATTCTTCCTCGTGCGATTTCTCTTCTTCATCCCTTCGCATAGAACCATCCTTATCAAAAGCGATGATAATATCTTTTACAAGCCGGTGACGTACCACATCTTCCGCGTTCAGGCGGACTGTTGAAATCCCATTGACATTAGACAAAAGGTCAATAGCTTTTTTCAAACCCGAATGAACACTGCGTGGTAAATCAATTTGTGTGAGGTCGCCGGTAACCATACATTTTGCCGAAGGACCGAGACGTGTCAGGAACATTTTGATCTGAGGCACAGTGGCATTCTGTGCTTCATCCAGGATGATGTATGCATTGTCAAGTGTTCTTCCACGCATGTAAGCAAGAGGCGCAATCTCGATGATGCGGTTCTGCATGAAATAATTGAGCTTGTCGACCGGTATCATATCATCCAGGGCATCATAGAGAGGCCTGAGATAAGGATCTATTTTTTCTTTCAGATCACCCGGAAGAAAACCAAGGTTTTCACCGGCTTCTACTGCGGGGCGGGTGAGGATGATTTTCTTTACTATAGAATTTTTCAGTGCCCTGACAGCTAATGCAACAGCTGTGTAAGTCTTTCCTGTTCCGGCAGGTCCAACTGCAAACACCACATCGTGTGTTTCAGATGCCTTTACCATTTTTTTCTGATTGCGTGTCTTGGCCCGGATAGGTTTGCCTGTCCTTCCGTAAAGAATGACATTATCATCTCCGATGACAGGTTGCTCGCCTTCGAAAGTATGTGTGCCATTGAGAAGCTCTTCAACCGTCTGAATAGGAAGTATTTTCTGGTCCTTCAGGATCCGGACCATCATTTCAAATTTATCCTTGGCATTTTGGGTTTCCTTTTTTTTGCCGGCCAGCTTGATCTGGTTGCCTCTTGATGTGACCACAACTTCAGGGAAGGCCTTCCGGAAGAGATTGAGCTTGCTGTTATTTTGTCCGAATAATTCAAGGGGGTCAAGATCCTCTATCGTCAATGCAATCTCACTCTTTTCTTTAGCTTTTGTTTTTGTTGTTCCGATTTCTTTTCTACTGTTAGTTCGTGTCAAATCTAATTATTCCTAGGTTAGTGAATCATTGGGTAACTGATAAATTTACAATTTATTTGATTGAAGGTTCAAACGCGGTAAAGCATAAACCTTTCTTTAACTTGCTCCTTCACAAAATAAATCGTGAATACATACAGATTTAATCGTTTTTAAAACGATTTCTATGATCTATGATATGTATTTCCACATCTAACGGTCTACGAACCAGATAAGTATGATAAAACGAATCGTGTCCATGGAAATCCTGCCCGGAAAGGAGGCTTTATTTTTGGATATCTTTGGGGAGGTAAAAAATGAGATCCGGTCCCGGGAAGGATGTATGAGCTTGGAATTGCTGCAAAGTCAACATGAAGGGAAGACCATTCTCTGGACGATAAGTTCCTGGATGTCAGATGCGGATCTTGAATCTTACAGGAAGTCTGATTTATTTCAAAAAACATGGTCCGCTGTGAAACCTTTATTTTCAGGAAAAGCCCGGGCCTGGACATTGAATCCGATCGAATCTGAGGCATGAAAATTTTTAATTCTTCCCTGTGCCCTGTTTACAGTGGTGATGTCCATGACGGACTTAAAAAAGTATTGGATGATCATCAGCCTTCATCGATATTTATTATTTGTGATGAGAATACAGCCGGATGGTGCGCACCAAAAATTCAACATGCTACAGATAAGGTTGAACTTATCATCACAACGCCCGGGGAAGAAAATAAAAATATTGAAACATGCCAAAGGATCTGGTCTGCTCTGGTAGATAAAAATGCGGACAGGGATGCATTAGTATTGAATGTTGGCGGAGGCGTTATCTGTGATATGGGTGGTTTTGCTGCAGCATGTTATCATCGAGGCATTCGTTTTGCCCATATTCCAACCACTGTTTTATCCATGGCTGATGCTGCTATCGGAGGCAAGCTGGGTGTGAATCACGAAGGTTTCAAAAATTATATTGGCCTTTTTCAAAATCCATCATTTATCTGGATTGACTCGTCATTTTTGAAAACCTTACCACCTGTTGAAATCACATCCGGCCTTGCGGAAATTGTCAAGCATGCGATTATTGGAAGCAAACCACTCTGGAATATTTTATCAGCAGTAAATACAATAGATGAAATATTGTGGGAAGAAGTTTTTACAGAAAACTTACCTGTAAAAGTTAAAATTGTAGAAAGTGATCCAGGGGAGAAAGGCCAGAGAAAAGTCCTCAATTTTGGCCACACGATCGGTCATGCGCTGGAAAGCTATTTTCTCCATTCAGGATCACCTGTTACCCATGGTCAGTGCGTATCGGTCGGTATGCTGGTGGAATCAACCCTATCTGTATCCCTGGGAATACTGAACAAAGCTGATTTTGAAGCAATTACAGCCTTAATAAATCGTTTGCTGAGTCCTGAAGTCGTTTCTTTGCCGGGTGTTGAAGAGATCCTGCCATGGATCGCCGGTGACAAAAAGAAATCCAATGGGAGGGTAGGTTTCAGCTTACCCGATCAGATAGGATCATGCCGGTGGGATATCCCGGTGGAAGAGAATGCCATCATTGATGGATTTGAGAGGGTGCGGGCACAAGTCAAATCCGTACCTTTTCGTTTGAGAGTGGATAAATAGTTGCTCAGGATTATTAATTGAATATGGAAAGTAGAAATTCCTCATTTACCAGGTATAGTAAAAGGTTATGGTATGCTGCCTTTACCCTGGCTATCCTCTTTATCTTATTTTTTGTCATCCTCTCTTTCCAGGGTCTTCCTGACTTTAAGCAGTTGGAAAATCCTGACTTCGATCTGGCCACCCAGGTCATTGATATCAAAAGCCGCGAAATCGGAAGATACTATACCCAAAACCGGTTGCCCGTCAATTACAATGAACTTAATCCTTTCCTGATCGATGCACTTGTAGCAACTGAAGATGTCAGGTATTTTTCACATTCCGGTGTTGATGTCCAGGCCCTCTCAAGAGTTGTCATGGGAGTTGTCACCATGAATACAAGAAAAGGCGGAGGCAGCACCATCACGCAACAATTAGCAAAGCTTTTATTTGACCGGCCCGATTTTGAAGGGATGGGGAAAATGAAAAAAGTATGGACACTTGCCCTTACCAAATTTAAAGAATGGATCACAGCAGTTAAGCTTGAAAAACAATATACCAAGCAGGAGATCCTCGCGATGTATCTCAACAAATTTAATTTCATCTATGGTGCATATGGGATCAGTGCCGCTTCTGAAATTTATTTTGGAAAAAATCAAAAAGAGCTGAAGATCGAAGAGGCTGCCACATTGATCGGCATGTTGAAAAATCCTGCACTGTTTAATCCTGTACGCAGGCCTGATACAGTTTTGTTCCGCAGGATGGTGGTGCTCAATCAAATGCGCAAACAACATTATATTTCCAGGGAGGATTATGATTCTTTGAAAGTGCTGCCCCTTGATCTTTCCAGGTTCAGCAAGCAAAGCCATGTCACTGGACCAGCTCCTTATTTCAGGGCGGAATTAGCTACCTGGTTAAAAAGTCTTTTTGAACAGGATGAGTATCGCAAACCCAATGGAGATAAGTATAATATTTATGAGGACGGATTAAAAGTATATGTAACCATTGATCTGGACATGCAACAAATGGCAGAAGAAGAAATGTGGAAGCATATGGCCACGGTGCAGCAGAAATACAATAGGGTCTGGGAAGGAATGGATCCATGGACATATCATGCAGATGATCTGCAAAAGAAAATCAGGAAAGAATCACTTACGCATTTAATTCGCCAAAGTGGCCGGTATGTTGCGTTGCGTGAAATGAGATTGACTGAGTTGATTGACAAAATTGAAGAAGCGCATGACATTTCGTTGACCGACTGGGATATAGAAAACATTCTCCAGGAATCACAAAAGTCGGGACGCATAGCACGTCTTGTTTCCGGTAAAACGATTACACCTGACCGCGGCAAAAAATATAAAGCAGTGATGGCTGGTGATCTGTGGCCTCAGATGGTGACTGTATGGAATTCTTTCCAGAAAGAAATCATGAAAGAGATGAACGCGCCTGTTGACATGATGGTATTCGACTATAATCCGAAAGGTGAAAAAATGGCGCACATGTCTCCCCTGGATTCTATCAAATATCACAGGAAATTTATGCAGACCGGCATTCTCGCTATCGATCCAAAAACGGGCGAAGTAAAAGCCTGGGTCGGTGGAATAAATAATAAATATTTTCAGTTTGATCATACAGGAGCAAGCAGGCAGGTCGGTTCTACATTTAAACCTTTCGTGTACGCCACTGCAATCACACTGCAAGGCATATCACCTTGTTTCCCGGTTGTAGACCAACCTTATACGATAGGTCCGGGTGATGGAAGTTTTGGACTGTTGTCGTCATGGACACCGGATAATGCGGATGGAAAATTTACAGGCAGGTCCTTCACTTTGTTTGAAGGCCTTCGTGATTCGCGCAATACGATTTCTGTATTTCTAATGCAACAATTAGGTAATGCGAATGTGGTCAGGGGGCTGATCAACAACATGGGGATAGATAGTTCTACACGCAGGTCAGATGGAGAATTCAGAGTTCCTAATCAGCCATCGATTTGCCTGGGCTCCGCAGACCTGAGTGTTATGGAAATGACCGGTGCATATGGGACATTTGCAAATAATGGTGTATTCGTAAAACCATTTTTTGTTTCATCTATCGAAGATGCAAATGGCAAAGTCATATACAGGGCTACCAGGGAAGAACAGGTAGCTCTGCCTCCGAAAGCAAATGCTGTCATGGTAGATATGTTGAAATTTGCAGCCGACTATGCATTCAGGGATTTTAAAAGTGATGTAGGCGGAAAGACGGGTACGACGAATGATTATGTCGATGGTTGGTTCATGGGTGTGACACCTTCATTAGTTGTGGGCACATGGGTAGGAGGAGAAGATCCGTGGATCAGGTTCAATACATTGGCTGACGGACAGGGGGCTGCAATGGCAAGACCATTTTTCAAAGCTTTCCTGGGCCGGCTCGAAAATTCCACCACCACGGATTATGACCCTAATGCCAAATTTGAAATGCCTGTAGGCGGTCTGGATATCGAAACAGATTGCAACAAATACAATGCAATGCGTCACCAGGGCGGAGTCATAGATCATTTTGATCCGGATAAAACGTATGAAGAAGAATTTATTGAAAACTAAATAAAGTAAACCTGAACATAAGAAGTGAACTTCCCTCAGAAAATGGATAAAAAGAAAAACCAAAAGCGTGTGTACATGGAAACCCGGGGCAATAGTGGTTTTTTAATGCTTATATTATTTATTCTTGCGATAGCAGGATGTGTACCTGCTGAAGAAAAAATTCCTGCTGCATTTGAAACCAGCATCCGGCAGGAGAGTGTCAGGAAAATATATGAAATGCAGGCAAGGCAGGAGAAGGACAGCCTGCTGATCAGTTTACAAAGCGATGATCCTTCCATTCGTTATGCCGCTGCACGGGCATTTTGTTCGTTCCAGGATTCTTCTGCATTGGATGCATTATTTCCTTTACTGATGGACAAGCAAGGACAGGTAAGGGCTATGGCTGCAATGGCGATCGGGCAGTTAGGTTCTTCCAGGGCAGAAGCACAACTCACTGCAGCATTCGATGGCCGTGATAGTGCACGACTCTATGAAGAAGCAAATAGTGTCATCCTGGAAGCCATGGGAAAGTTAGGTAGCTCACAATATCTCAGAGCGCTCGGTACCATTTCCAGTTATCAACCCACAGATACACTTTTACTCCTCGGACAGGCACGCGGTATTTACAGGTATTGCTTAAGAAATATGGTTGACCCCGAAGGAACTGCCACCATGGTAAAATATCTTTCTGATCCTGGTCTTCCACAACAGGTACGACTTATTGCGGCTCAGTATCTGCATAGAGCTGCAGGGCTCGACCTGACATCTTATGCAGATCAGCTTACCACGATCTGGCAAAGTGAAAGCGATCCATACCTCAGAATGTGCATTGCTACGGCAATCGGAAAATTAAAAACACCTGCTGCAGGTAAGACATTAACAGAAAGCCTTCAGACAGAATCGGATGAACGTGTGAAATCCAATATCATCAGGGCGCTGCAAGCTTTTGATTATAATATCATAGAAAAAGTATTGCTGGAGGCCGCTAAAGACAGTCATGCAGGTCCGGCAGAAGTAGCAGCTCAATATTTTGTCAACCAGGGCAGGGAACAGGATGCCGCTGCTTACAGAGCAACCATGGATCAATGCAAGACATGGCAGGCGAAGACACGCATGGCAGAAGCCGCGTATAAAAATATGAGCTCGATGTTCAGCAGCGCCAAGACCACACTTGGAAAGGATATACTGGCGAATATGAGCCGCTCTGCAAATGTGTACGAGAAAGCGTCATGGTTGAAGGCATGGGGAAGCGAAATCAGGAATTTTGAATCATTGCCAAAATATACGCAGCCTGATCAATCTATCGTCATCCGGACACAGGCTGTGACCTGCCTTATTGATGTGTGCAAGGATAAAAATTTTGATGCTTTTTTTGCAGGACAGGGTCACCTGATCAGATCACAGATCGGCGGATACCTGGCAAATGCAATGCGTGGAAATGATGCAGGCGTTCTTGCCTTAATAGCGGGTGGCATCTCTGATCCAAAGACCGGACTTAAAGCAGTGATGAACGATCGCAAAGGTGAATTGAGTAAAGCCTTAGCCAATCTCAAATTGCCTGAGGAAATGGAAACCTATATTGAACTTGCAAAAGCGCTTAAAGAATATAATATTGAGACACTCACCATCACAGAGGATAAAAAAAATATCAAAGCGATCAACTGGAATATCATCGACTCTTTGAAAAAGGATAGCAAAGTTGTGATAAGCACATCGCAGGGAGATATTACGATGGAATTGTTTCCTGAAATAGCTCCGGGATCTGTAGCAAATTTTGTACAGCTGGTGAATGCAAATTTTTATGATGGAAAACCTTTTCATCGCGTGGTACCGAATTTTGTAATTCAGACCGGATGTCCGCGTGGTGATGGATTTGGTAGTCTTGATTATACTATTCGCTCTGAACTTGTTGGTTCTTATTATGATGATGAAGGATATGTAGGTATGGCATCTGCAGGCTTGCATACGGAGGGAACACAATTTTTTATCACACATTCACCTACACCTCATCTTGATGGCAGGTACACCATATTTGGAAAAGTCATCTCAGGCAAGGATGTCGTGCAACGCATCGGCATGGGTGATACCATTAAAGAAATCAAAATAGATTACTGACAGATACTACATGAAATCAACTCCACTTGAATCAAGGCATATCGCTCTAGGCGCGAAAATGACTGAGTTTGCAGGTTTTAATATGCCTGTTGTGTATACTACCATACAAGACGAACACCAGGCGGTCCGGGAAAAAATCGGTGTGTTTGATGTATCTCACATGGGTGAATTCATAGTCAAAGGAAAGCAGGCACTTGACCTGGTACAACGCATCAGCTCAAATGATGCTTCATTACTTTCGATTGGTCAGGCACAATATTCCAGCCTTCCGAATGAAAACGGTGGCATCGTCGATGACATGCTGGTGTACAGGTTGCCTGAAGATATGAGTGAACAAGGAGAGCAGGCCTTTATGCTTGTAGTGAATGCATCTAATATTCAGAAGGACTGGGATCACATACAACAATATGCAAAGAGCTTTGATACCCGGATGATTGATATTTCAGATCAGACAGGATTGATAGCTGTGCAGGGTCCATTAGCGTTGGATGCATTACAGGCATTGACAGAAGTAGATCTGAAGCAAATACCATATTATAGTTTTACGAAAGGAACAGTTGCAGGAATTGAAAATGTATTGATCTCTGCTACGGGTTATACAGGTTCCGGTGGATTTGAATTATATGTAGATAGTAAGCAGCTTCCTGCATTGTGGGATGCAGTCATGGCTGTCGGGAGTCCTGTTCAGCCTAAAGCTGCAGGTCTTGGGGCGAGGGATACACTGCGTCTTGAAATGGGTTTTTGCCTTTATGGAAATGATATCGATGATACGACTTCTGTCATTGAAGCGGGATTAGGCTGGATCACAAAGCTGAAGAAGAAGAGTGCTTTTCCTTCTAAGGAAATATTTACGGAACAAAAGAAAAATGGTGTTGAGAAAAAACTTGTAGGATTTGTAGTAGATGATCGTAGAGTGCCACGTCATGGCTACCCGGTTTGTGATGATAAAGGAAATGACATTGGCATCGTGACCAGTGGTACGCTTTCTCCTACTCTGCAGGTGCCTATTGGAATGGCTTATGTACCTTCTTCATTCGCAAATGCAGGTTCATCATTTGGTGTAAAAGCAGGATCAAAAATACTGGTGGCTAAAGTTGTCACTGTTCCGTTTGTTCAAATTAAACAATCATAAAGCTGACCAAGGTAAAAGGTTTGCTCAGGTACTTGCATCATTTAAAATAAACAGTCGACTTCCAAAGGATCAGCAGATAATAAACACAAATGAAAATATTTCCTTTCCACGCCATTTACCCCAACACCAACCTGATCGCTTCATCGGATGCATTTTTCTCCACCGTAAGAGATGATTATACACAATATCTCAATAGTGGTTTCTTTCATGAATCACCTGAAAAGGCATTTTATATTTTTGAAATTAAGACCGGGAAAAAAACGCATTCGGGACTTGTAGTTTGTCTTGATGTGACAGATTACTCGAGCGGAAAAATAGTCAGACATGAACAAACCATCGCCAGCAGTGAACAGGAAATGCTTAAAGTTCTGCTACAACGCGGCGCAATGGTCAAACCCGTTTTGCTATGCCATCCGGATGTAAAAGAAATAGCCAAAGAAATTGAGAAGCAGAAAAAAAAGCAAAAACTATTTTTAGAAATCGACGCACCGGGAAGTGGTACTGACTACAGGCTTTACCAGATTCCCGAGAAAGATGGACAGGAACTTTCAAAGCTTTATAAATCCCTGATCCCCAAAGTTTATATCGCCGATGGACATCACCGTTGCAGCACAGGTGAAAAATTACTAAAGATGCATAAGGACGGAAAAGATTATTCTCTTCTCCTCGCTGCTTTGTTTCCATTTGATCAGCTGGATATTCTTGATTATAACCGGGTCGTACAGCTTCCTTATAATCTGAAGCTGACCCGCTTCATGGCAGAAATCAGCCAGGTGTGTGATATCAAATCCATACCTAAGCCGGCCAAACCAAAGAGGAAACATGACATGACCATGTGCATACAGGACCATTGGTATCAGCTCAGGTGGAAAGATGATGTACTCAAAAAATATAAAAAATTACCTGCAATCCTTGATGCACATGTCCTTGATGAAGAAGTGATGGATAAAATACTGGGCATAAAAGATGCCCGTACCGACAACCGGATAGAATATGCATCCGGTGATCTGGGGCCTGAAAGAGTTGAAGAGAAAGCCAGGTCTTCGGATCATCATATCGGCTTTTGCATTTACCCGGTTCAGTTTGACGAGCTTGTCAAAGTATCCGATAGCGGCGGTACGCTTCCACCGAAAAGCACATGGTTCGAACCGCGCATGATCAATGGTTTTATCGTGAAAAAATATTGATGAACAGGCGATACATCACGGCGGATTGGATTTATCCGGTCACTTCTCCGCGAATTTTTCAGGGCGTGCTTGTCATGGATGGTGAGAAAATAATTGACATCACCACGCGCGAACATGTTCCTGCCGATCAGATGGAATATCATAAAGGAATTCTCATACCGGGTTTTATCAATACCCATTGTCATCTTGAACTTTCACACCTCAAAGGACGGATTGCTACCGGAACGGGCCTGCTTGCATTTATTAAAGGCGTCGTCAGCTTAAGAGAAGTATCCCAGGATGAAATCGATGCAGCGATAGAAGAAGCGGATGAGTACATGTGGTCACATGGCATCCAGGCTGTCGGTGATATTTGCAACAAGGCGGATACATTCGATGTGAAACGCCGGAGTAAAATAAAGTATTATAGTTTTGTTGAAATGTTTGATTTCCTGCAGGACAGCAGAACGGATGAATTGACGCGGAGTTATAAAGATGCATACACTCAGGCACCTGAACCTAAATCTGCAGTTCCTCATGCGCCATATTCTGTTTCTCCCGGGTTGTTCCATCAAATCAATGCACTCAATTCCAATCCTGTAACTGTCAGCATTCACAACCAGGAATTGAAAGCAGAAGATGAATTGTTTCTGAACGGTGCTGGAGATTTTTACAAATTCTATAATGGTTTTGGAATGAACCTGGATCATTTTCAGAAGACAGGCCAATCCTCTATCCATTATGGACTGAAGCACATGGATCCTGAACATCGCACTCTTTTCGTTCATAATACCCTGACAAAACCGGACGAAATCGAAGCTGCACATGGATGGAATAAAAATGTATACTGGGCCACCTGCCCGAATGCGAATCTCTATATTGAAAACAAGCTGCCTGACTATTCCTCCTTTATCAATGCCAATGCTTTGATGACGATAGGAACTGATAGTCTTACATCCAATTGGCAACTTTCTGTACTAGAGGAAATGAAAACAATTTCCCGGTATCAATCAGGAATTTCATTCGACACACTATTGCAATGGGCTACCATCAATGGTGCGAGAGCATTAGGCATGGATGATGAACTTGGGTCACTTGAAATTGGAAAACAACCGGGGGTTTTGGTGTTGAATTTTGATCCGGATACGGATATGTTGGATGATCCGGATGTGATAGTGAAGAGATTGATATAAAAACAAAACTCAAAGCGCAGTAAACCCAGTACGGTTCAAAACTCCGTTTTGCGAATAAAAACAAAAACAAACAAAGCAAAGCTTGGAGATTGTTCACCGCTGAGCGTCGGTTGACCGACGTTCTGGTGTCTTCAAATTTTAATTTGAGTTTATACGCTGCGTCACTCAAAGCGCAGCTTTGAACACACCCAGACGTCGGTCAACCGACGCCTAGCTTTTTCTATTTTTTTATTTTTTGTTTTTTTGAGAATTGGTTGTATTAACCTGCCCCTACTCGCCCCTGCTCTTTATTAATTCGGTGACTCATACCCCGAAGGGCTCACACCAAATTCTTTTTTAAACTGGTCCCTGAATGATTTCAAATCATTGTAGCCAACCATATAAGTTACATCTGCAATGTTGTAATGTCGCGTGGCTAATAATTGTGCGGCTCTTTTCAACCGGATACTTCGGATGATCTGATTCGGAGATTGGCCAACAAGTGTTTTTAATTTTCTATACAGTTGCATCCGGCTGACTAAAAGTCCTGCTGCTAATTGCTCTACAGAGAATGTGGAATCATCCATATGCTTTTCGACTATCGCTTTGATCTTGTTCAGAAACTCTTCATCCAGCTTGTTCATTACTACACCTGTCGGACTGAGCTCAAAGTTTTTAGCAAACTTTTCCCTCAATTGTGTCCTGCTGTCAATCAGGTTGTGGATCCGTGTCGTAAGCAAATGCATATTGAACGGCTTGGTGATATAATCATCAGCACCGGTTTCATAACTATTTAGCTTATAGAAAAGAGATGTTCGGGCGGTCAGTAAGATCAGCGGAATATGACTTGTCAGGATATCCGTTTTTATCTGTTGACACATTTCAATGCCATCCATTCTCGGCATGGCGATATCAGCAACAATAAGATCAGGTCCTGATTTTTTTGCTTTTTCTAATCCATCGACACCATCCACAGCTTCGAGGATGTGAAAAAATTCCGAAAGATTTTCTTTTAGATATTCTCTTATTTCCTGGTTGTCTTCTACGAGTAGTACAGTGGATCGCTGACTCTTTGTTTTTTTCAAGGTGTCACCTGATCCCGGTTCAATGGTATGATCGGATGTATGCAAGCCTGACCCATCATCACTTAGTGGAAGAACAAATCCTTTATTTATGTTTGAAAAAGTTGCAGGTGGAATTTTTTCTTCATCTGTAAAATGAGATTCACCTGTTAGAATTTCAAGATGAAATGTTGACCCTGCACCTGGTGTGCTTTCAGCATATATCTTTCCATGATGTACCTCCATGATATTTTTAGCTAATGCCAGTCCAATACCGGTTCCGCCGGAGTTGTGCATATGAGGTTTATTCTCGTCGACCTGGTAAAACTGGTCAAACACTAAAGGCAACTGATCGGCAGTGATACCGCAACCACTGTCTTTTACATGGATATGGATAAAAGGTTTGCTCAATTCCGGCAACGCATCCTGCTTCTGATTATCCATGTAGACATGGATGAATCCATCATCGGGAGTATATTTAAAAGCATTGGACAATAAATTGAATAAAACTTTTTCCATCTGGTCCTGATCGATCCATGCCTGGAATTTGTCATGCGGATGAATAAATTTCAGATGAATATTCCTTTCCCGGGCAATGCTTTTGAATGAAAGCACAATCTCATTAATGTATTGAACAAGATCCGTCTGCTGCACACTCAGCTTCATGAGGCCGGCTTCACTTTTACGGATGTCTAACAATTGATTGATCATCGTCAATAACCTCGTTGCATTACTATGCATCTGGGAGATCGTGTTGTGCAGTTTTTTATTTACATGTCTTTCCCTGATAAGTTGTTGAAGCGGACTTAAGATCAGTGTAAGAGGCGTCCTTAATTCATGCGAGATATTCGTGAAGAAGCTGAGTTTCATCTGGTTGACCTCTTCCAGTTTTTCACGTTCTATTTTTTCAAGTTGAAGGCTGTGCCTGAATTCCGACTTCATCAGCATGATGCGTCGTATGAAAATAAAGAGTGCTGCAGTAGTGAGGATGTAAAACAAATATGCCCACACGGTAGCCCATATGGGAGGATGGATCAGAAGCGCCACGGATATTTCATCGGACCAAAATCCATCTCCGTTTGCTGCTTTCACACGAAATGTATAATTACCATGAGGGATATTGGTATAATGAGCAATTCGTTCTGATGCATTAGAATACACCCAATCCGGATCAAAGCCATCCAGCTTGTGTGCATACGTTACTTTGCCGGGATCAGAAAACTGGATACCTGCGAATTCAAATGAGATCACATTGTCCTTATGCGACAACTCTATGTTTTTTGTTTCAGATATGTTTTCATTGAGGATAATTCTCTTACCCGATTTCTCTCCGATATCGACAGGGTCATTAAATAATCTAAAGCCGGTCATTGTCATGCGCGGAGCTATGCCATCTATCCCGATAATATCCGGATTGAATAAACTCATTCCATTTACACCACCAAAAGCCAGGAGCCCGGTGGAAGTTTGGCACATCGCATCATCGTAAAAATAATTCGCCTGCAAGCCATCAGAAGCATCGTAGTGTTTGATATCCGGATGCATTGAATTTTTGGGAAAGGATATGCTTGCAATCCCCCGCTGTGTACTGACCCATAACCTGTTATTGTGGTCTTGCAGGATCGCCTGAATATTCCCATTGGGCAATCCATCTTTTTCGAGTAAAAATGTAAATGTTTTTGTTTCAGGATGAAATTGATTAAGACCATTGTCAGTAGCTATCCATAGACGACCGGTGTCATCATAATACATGCAATTGATATAATTGTTGCTGATGGCGCCTTTCTTAGTTGATTCACTGGTATATTGATCCATCATGTCAAGTCGATCCAGGACCGGATCATAGATAAGCTTGAACAAACCGCCTCCTCTGGTGCCAACCCATAAAAAAGATTTATTATCTTCTTTGCTTTCCAGGAAATGAACATTTGGATATGCTTTCAGATTCGCTTTGAAATCAGATGTGGTTTCATACTTTTCAAATGTGCGTGTTGCATGGTCATACCGGGCCAGGCCAAAGTTCCACCCACCAAACCAAACATCGCCGGATTGAGAAGCCATGACTGACATGATGTGTTCACCGGTGAGATGATCAAGACCCAATCCCATAGAGTATTGTTGCAGGTTGATATGAGTTGGATTTTTTATAAGATCTTCTTCTTTGATCCTGATGGCTCCTGCACCTAAAGTCGAAAGCCAAAGAAATCCTTCCTTGTCAAGACTCATGTCGGAGATGAAGCCTGATGATTCTAATGAATGTTTTACCGGAAGCTGGATGTGAACAGGACTTTCAATTCCGTCTGCATCAAGTGAAAGTGAATGGAAACCGCCACCTCTTGTTCCGATCCAGATGTGTCGTTGATCAGAAGCTTCCACTATCGAAGTGATCACCTGGCTGTTCGTCGTGAGATGGCGATCAGGCTGAATGTGTACAAAAGGTTTTGCTTTGAGATTGAGCTTGTACAGGCCACCTTCTGTGCCAATCCATAAATTCATGGATTGATCAGCATATACACTGCGGATGAAATTATTATTCAGCGCATCGGGATGATTTTCATCTGAAAGAAAACATGTAAATGTTTCCTGGCGTGTATTCATCACATTTAATCCGCTGAACGTAGCGATCCATACCTGGCCATTATCACCTTCCCATACATCAGACACATAATTGTTGCTAATGGATTGTGCATTACCGGCGTGATGATGATAAGTGATGGTCTCCATCTTTCTGGGATCACCCGTTGCATAGGTTATTTTTTTTAATCCGGCTTTGGTACCAATCCAAAGGGAGTTCGGATCATTGAAAACAGATTTTATTTTATAGATATAGTCATGCGTGGTGGTCAGCAATGTAGTGTGATCAGGTGAAAGGGAATAGCGAATAAAATAATCCGGAATGCCATCAGCTCTGCGCACAAGCATGTTGAGGCCATTTTCGGTGCCTATCCAAACTGTCCTGTCCTGTGATTCGAAGATGGTAGTTACGAAATCAAAACTCAGGCTTCGCATGTCCTCCGGGTGATGCATGAAATGAACAAATGTTTCTTTCTCCGGATTGAATTGATTTAATCCATTTTCGGTACCGATCCAGAAATCGCCGTAAGAATCTTCTGTGATGGTCCAGACTTTGTCATTGCTCAGGCTGTTCATATTGCCCGGATCTCTCTTGTAATGTTTGAATGTATCACCCGATCTTTCGTAGAGATAGATCCCGTAATCCTGTGTACCTATCCACAGCCGGTTTTTACTGTCTTCGAACAAACAGGTTATTTTATTGCTTTCCAATCCATTGATATTACCCGGTTCCTGGCGATATTGGACTACATTGTATCCGTCATAGCGTATCAGGCCTGACCATGTGCCGATCCAGAGGAAGCCTCTGTGATCCTGTAAAACAGCGGTGATGGAGCTATGCGATAGTACATTATCCTGCGGAAAACTGATAAACCTATATTGAGGTGCCTGAGCTAATAAGGATAGCGTACCCAGGAAGGAAAAAATGAGGGAGAAAAATATTTTGTTCATCTTGGCTGCATCAGTGCATGGTGTTGAATAGATTTTCTAAGGTAATAAAAAATGAATCCCTGGGTTAAGCCCCGAGGTATTAATGTAATCTCCAATCGGGCATTTAATTTCCAGACCATGTATAGCTATTCGAAGTTTTCAAACTTCGAATCCATATCATGAATCTTTGTCTTAATAAACAAACATACACAAGCAGTCTCCAGACTGCATTTAAATTCATATACTTATAAATTGATCGCGGAGATGAAGCTAGGGATGCAGGTGATGAAGTTTGGAGATGTCACTCTTTGAGGTTATTTTTCTAATAGAAACAGATCCATATTCAACCCCTTCAGGCATACGCGTCAACTTAAGAAATTCATATACATTTTTTCAAAATGGTTCAGTCGGTCTTTTCGTCTGTCGTAACAACAGTAATAAGCAATCAAAGGAATAGCTTTTCGGAAATCGGGGTTCAATA
>Ga0193752_1000205_pt1 | contig 70350 bp, 57 predicted proteins | sample H1c1metaG_FD_144924 | JGI IMG/M metagenome (GOLD analysis project Ga0193752, IMG submission 144924) | Soil microbial communities from a riparian zone of the East river system, Colorado, United States - H1c1 | ecosystem: Environmental > Terrestrial > Soil > Riparian zone | place: USA: East River... | reverse complement strand
GAACGTGATCGTCTCTGTACCGCTGAATCCGGCGTTTGGTGTATAGGTGTACGTTCCATTGGCATTCAGGGTGATCGAACCGTTCACGGGGCTCACCACTGGCGTGGTGTTTACCGTGAGCGCGGTTGCATCCGGATCCGCATCCCCTGCTGTAGTAACATCTCCGCTAAGGGCAGTGTCTTCGTTAGTAGTGGCCGTCTTATTCGTTACAGTAGGCGGTACGTTACATTTCACGACCACACCCGTCTGACTCACCACGCAAAGTGTGGAAGTCGATCGGACAAATACGGTATAAGTATTGTTCGCCAGGGCGGTAAAGTTCGATGATGGCTGATACGTTGTTCCGTCTATCGAATATTCCAAAGTACCGGAGGCAATCGAAGCCGTAATCGCGAGCGTACCATTGCCCGCAATTCCAGTACAGCCAGCCGTCACGGTGGCAATTACCGGGTTAGGATCAACCGTAGCCGTGACTGCGGCACGAAGGCTTGAACAGGTAGCGTTATCAAACTCTACATAATAAGTAGTCGTAGACGTCAGTGAAGGAGTCGTGTAAGATGACGTGGTTGAGGCCGCATCGGTTTTCAGGAGACTTCCGCCTGAAGCCGCCGAGTACCACCTGAACGTGCCAGACGTGCCCGAAACAACCGACAGATTCACCGTGCCTGCTCCACATACTGATCCGTTCGTTGCCGTCGGCGTCGCCGGCCTGGTGAGGACGCTCGCCACCACGAGGGTGCGCGTGCTAATACAGGTACCGTTGTCAAACTCTACATAGTAGTTAGTATTTGCCGCTATCGCCGGCGTCGTGAAGGTTGAGGAAGCAGTGGTCGGATTGGTTGCCAGCAGGTTGCCGCCCGTCGAGGCATCGTACCAACGAAACGTACCGGTCGATGATGCGGAGGCAGAAAGTACAACGGTACCGGTACCGCATGTAGACCCGTTCACGCCAGTGGGAACTGTGGGCAGGGCGTTTATGACAGCACTTACCGCTACTCTTGGCGAACTTACGCATGAGCCATTATCAAATTCAACATAATAAGGAGTGGTTGCTGCGAGCGCGGGTGTTGTGTAATTGCTGGTAGTGCTCGTGGTCGTTGTCCCCAACGCGCCCCCGCCACTAGGTCCGGCGTACCAACGGAAAGTACCTGACGTGGTGGAATTCGCCACAAGGGTAACTGTACCGTTGTCGCAACGAGATACGCTGAGCGCAGTAGGCTGTGCAGGTATGGTATTGATCGTCGCGGTAACGGCAGCACGCGCACTGCTTACACACGTGCCGTTGTCGAATTCAACGTAGTAGGTTGTGCTGGAAATAAGGGACGGCGTATTGAATGTTGACGACGTGGCGCTTGCATTTGTCTGCAGCAAAGTGCCACCGGTTAATGCGGTGTACCAACGGAAAGTACCTGATGCAGAACTGCTTGCTCCCAAAGCAACGGTGCCCGGTCCGCAAAGCGATGCCCCGGTGACCGTCGGAGCTGCAGGAGCGGTACCCGAATTCACGAAAGCGCGCACGCGCGTCCTGCCACTGGTGCATCCCCCGTTGTCAAATTCTACCCAATAGCTCGCATTGGCGGAAATGCTGGGTGTAATGTATGTGGAGAGGATGGTGGTGTTGTCGGTCTGCAGCAATGTGCCGCCGGAGTTATTGTCATACCAGCGGAATGTTCCCGCAGTCGAACTTGAGGCGGCCAAAGTAACGGTACCGGTACCGCATCGCGAGCCGTTGATGTTGATCGGATCTGCGGGTGTTGGGTATATGGTCGCTACCACGGGAAATCTCCCGCTCGTGCAGGATGGACTGCCTGTCGTGATGGAAACGTAGTAAGTTCTGGTCGCGGAAATGTTGCCCGTGTTGTATGTATCCGTCAGTCCCGTCGCTGTTCGCAGTGATGATCCTCCCGATGCCGCATCCCACCACGTGAACGTTCCGGACGTAAGGGAAGAAACGAGCAGGTCGACGGAACCCGTTCCGCATCGGCTCGCGTCCGTCGTGGTGAGGTCATTAACGATCGATGCCCTGACTACTGTTCTGGGAAACGACACGCAAGTGCCGTTGTCAAACTCCACGTAATAGTCCGTCGTGCCATTTAGAAACGGCGTCGTATAGGAAGAGCTCGTTACACCCGTAGAAGTCGCCAGTGCTGTCCCGCCCGTAGAGTTGGCGTACCAGCGGAATGTTCCGCTCACGCCGGTTGATGCGCTTAGCGCCACCGTTCCGGGACTGCAGGAAATACCGTCCGTCGCAGTCACAGCATTGGACGTCCCCTTTGTCGCCGTCACGGGAATTCGCGCACTGGTACACGCAGGTGACGTGGTGGTGAATGTAACGTAATAGGTGGTGGTTGCCGTGATCGAAGAGGTATAACTGGATACGGTACCGCTACTGGTAAACAGCGATGATCCGCCCGAGGAGTTAGCATACCAGTTGAAGGTTCCGGTGATCGGCGCCGACGCGCCAACGGCAATAACGCCATCGCCGCATCGGCTTGCATTAATGGCGGTTACAGCGGACGTCGCCACGTAGGCGGTAACCTGCGTCCGTGCCGACGTGCATGAACCATTCGAATATTCTACGTAGTAGCTCGTTGAGCTGGCAATGGTAGGCGTGGTGTAAGAAGACGTTGTTACACCCGTGTTCGTTTGCAACAAGGTTCCACCACTGGCCGCAGAATACCAACGAAACGTTCCTGCCGATCCGTACGATGCGGATACGGAAGTCGACCCGCTGGTACAGATGGTACTGTTCGTTCCTGATGGCGCTGCGATTGCCGCCGTTATCGTGGCATTGACCGCTGTGCGGGCCGACGTGCATGCGCCATTCGTGAACTCAACATAAAAAGTAGTGTTGGCACTGATCGATGGAGTGATGTATGAACTCGTGCTCACGCTGCTCTGAGAATACAGAAGGAGTCCGCCACTGGCGGCGTCGTACCAATTGAATGTGCCTGACAAAGCCGTTGATGCGGATAGCGTTGCCGTTGCACCACCGCATGTCGAACCGTTTGTCACGGTTATTGAAGGAGGTGACGAAATGGTAGCCTGGACTGTTGCACGCCCCGTTGTACAAGTTCCATTGTCAAATTCCACGTAATAGTTTGTCGTTGCAGCAATACTGGGTGTAGTATAGCTGCTGGTTGTTGAAGCGGCGGTCGTTTGTAACAACGCCCCGCCGGAGGCCGCATCATACCATCTGAACGTACCGGCAGTGCCATAAGCAGCCTGAAGCGTAACGGTGCCGGTATTGCATCGCGACGCGGGCGTTACCGAAGGTGTCGTTCCTGCGGAAACCACAGTTGCTGCCACGGCTTTCCGTGGTGTCGTAACGCAAACACCGTTGTCAAATTCAACATAGTAGGTGGTGTTGGTCGATATTGATGGTGTGTTGTAGGTGCTGCTCGTTGCGGCTGCGGTCGTCTGCAGCAGCGTGCCTGCAGTGAGTGCGTTGTACCATCGGAATGCACCCGTCGATGACGCCGATGCGCCTAGCGCTACGCTACCCGTACCACACCGGGTCCCGTTGCTAATCGCAAGCGCATTGGTAGCATAAAGGTAGTTCGGCTTCGTCCCGCCGCCTTGTGTAAAGTCGTCAGCCCAGGAGCCATTGCTATCGGCATTCTCGCCTGCGCTTCCGGTCGTGGAAGTCAATGTACAGTCCCCGTCGTCATCGTTATCGCGCCAGTCGCGCTGTGCATCACCATCTGTGTTCTGCAGCGGAGCCGAAGATCCTGAGCCGCCCATTCCGGTCACGGTTACGTTGGCGCCACTCACCAGGTCGTACCCGTCCAGAAGACCATCACCATCGGAATCGCCATTTACCGGCAAGGCGGGTACGGGTATACCATCTGAGTTCACATCATTTCCTTCTATGTTATCGGGAACACCATCGTTGTCTGAATCTGAATCGAGGTAGTCTGGCACATCGAGGCCATCCGTGTTGACGACTGACAGGGGAGTAATGTCGTAGATATTGGCAATGCCGTCACCATCGGTGTCAGAATTAACGGGCGCGACATACGCCGCCGTGGTTTGTGCTTCAACGTTATCGGTGATGCCGTCATTGTCGCTGTCTATATCGAGGAAGTTTCGCTTGCTGTCTCCGTCCGTATCGGGTATCGACAGGGGTGTATTGCCGGAGGCATTGGCGCCACTCAGGGATCGGTTGTTCGTAGTCGGATCGACAGAGTTCGCATAGCCATCTTTGTCACTGTCGGAAAATCCATCAATAATACCATCTCGATTGGCGTCCGTCCCTCCCGCCTCGGTGCAATCCGTAATGCCATCTCCGTCGGAATCACGATCCCTGAATGACTTTCGCGTATCCATGTCCAGATCAGACGACACGAGTCCAGCACCCAAGGCATCCGACAAGCCGTTTCCATCGCCGTCTACGAACGCATCCACGATGCCGTCCTTATTGGCGTCGTTGCCGCCTGCCTCCAGGCAGTCCGTGATCCCGTCGTTGTCCGAGTCGAGGTCCTGAAAGTCAGGAACGCCATCCAGGTCAAAGTCGAAGTAATCGTTAATACCATCACAGTTTGTATCCAGATACGGTGAAAAGCTCGGATCAGCGTAGTTCGGAATGTTGTCGCCGTCTCCGTCAGCAGACGGATCCACGCTTCCGAAGCTCTCATTCAAGTCTGTAATCCCGTCGTTATCCTCGTCGACATCGAGGGTACCGTCGGCAATGCCATCGCCATCGCCATCTATCAAACAGGTAAGCGTATAAGGAATAAAGTAAGGAGAAACTGGAATATCGTTCTGACCAGTAGCGCCAAGGGTACCTCCGTTGGGCGGGAATTCGGTTATAGAGGCGGAACTGGAGGTTCCGTTGTAGCCATAGACATACGTGTACGTGTTCGTTAATCCGCAAGTCCCCACACCGCTGGTCGGGATACCGATAAATCCACCGCCACCCCCACCGGCACAACCTTCCGACTCGTCTCCTCCGATCAACTGATTACCACCAGCCCCACCGTTGGCATTGAGTGTCTGACCGGTAAACCCGAATGCCTTTACAATGATGGTACCACCACCACCGCCACCGCCTGGAGCATCGTTGTGGTTGGGCGTGGTGTTATAGCCGGGTTGACCTGCCGATGTGATGCTTCCGGTCCCTGCAATGGTATTGGCAATTACATAGACAATTCCCCCGCCATCACCGCCATCATTGGATGCATTATTGTTGCCGTCGCCCGCGCCACCGCCACCGCCGAAGAAAATGCGGCTCTCTACAATAGAAGTGAGAGGCCTTCCGCCCCTTCCCCCAACTGCGTCACGCTGGTCACCGCCCCAGGCTACGTCGCCTGGAGGATTGACAAAAGCGTTCGCATTGTTCGCGCCATAGGTATAGCCACCGCGGCCGCCGCCCGAAGAGTTCGTAAGGGCATTTCCGTTGGAAATAAAGTCGGGATCGAGTGACCATGCCGGGAGGTATAATGGATTGACATCCATAACTCCAGCACCGGTCCATGTCAGGCCGTTGTCTCCGTTTGCACCACCGCCGCCCGCCGCGTTGTGACCATTGCCACCACCCCCACCGTTGGCAGGCGCACCACGGCCGTAACGTCCGCCCATTCCTGCGGCATCATAGTCCGCCTGGTAGCCGGAGATACCCTCGCCCTTCTCTGCTCCCATACTGGAAGTCGGTGATCGGTACAGGCTCACGACACTGGCGTCGGCGTTAGAAGTTAAGTTATCACGCTTGCCTCCCCGGAAACCGGAGGACTCAGCCGAGAGCGATCCATTATTAGTCAACGTTCCGCTTACGTGCAAAACGACGATACCCCCGCGGATGCCTGTCCATTTCAAAGGAATGACCGATGCCCCGGCGTTGATGGTCAGGTTGGTGTACTGAGGTACCTTCACGACTTGTGCCCTTCCGGCGGCCGTATAGGACTGCTTGAGTACACATCCTACCGTAATGGTGTTTGATACAACGGAGGACACATACGCGAATTCGTACCGGCCCGCATTGTTATAGGAGAGAACGGCTCCATAGTTATTATCATCGGTCGTTTGGATGGACGCGCCCTGTGCCTGATATAACATAATCAGATCGCCGGCTGCAAGGCCACCCAATTCGGTAGCAACGCTGCTAACCGTAACTGTATTGGTACCAGCCATCACATTCGCCGTGATAACGCTGTAGTTGTTCACTACGGTATTCGCGCCAGTCACCGTAAGTGCTCCATTCTTGCCGGGCTGCGAAAAACCCCCAATCCAGCACAAGATCAACGCCGCAATCGCAGTAAAACGTAGTATCATCAGATTAAAAAATACCCTGTAGAATGCACTATGCCTACCGTTGCAACGCCCGTTAAATCATCTGGAAATCTCTCTTCCCCTCGCGTCTCCGGTGGTCTAAGCGCATGTAGTCGTCAAAAAGCTTACGAAGTACCTCCAAAAGAATGGCTAAAATCAGCGGATAGCTATCCGTTCCTTACATCCATTAGAATTGCGTACACGAATCACAAATCACCCGGTGGGTATGTATGGCTTTTGATCCGTTAGAGGAAAAAATAAGTCACGGGGAGCGGTTACCTGCGCAATCCAGGTCCGAAATAACGGTTATCCTCACCGGTTGCCGGATGGCAAAACCCGCGCGACGGTGCAAGTACCAACGGCGTTTTATTGAGAATGAGGGTGAAAGATCAACAAATGGAAAATGCGTGGTGTTTCAATCCACCTGCCACCCAGATAATTCCCGGTTTCCGGCTGCCTGGCCGAGCCGGAGACACATCAGGGCGCCGTAAAAAAGCGAAGGAGTTCCGCCGAAGTAGGGGATTTCAACCCGGACCTCAACAGTACTCCCCGCACAATAAACGGTACGGCCACACGCAGCCTGATCGCAACCGGTCTACTTGGGCATCAGCACGTAGTCGATCACATGGATCACCCCATTGCTCTGATAAACGTCCTTTGTAGTCACAGTCGCCGCTCCGCCTTTCTCATCCCATATCTTCAACACATTACCGTCCATGCTCGCCCACAGTTTTCCACCGGCAACCGTGGTGAATTCCGCTTTCCCCCCACCTGCCTTAATACGTTTCGCAATTTCCTTCGCGTCAATCTTTCCCGCCACGACATGGTACGTAAGCACCGTCGTAAGCATGGCTTTGTTCTCCGGCAACAGCAGTTTGTCGACAGTTCCTGCCGGTAAGGCATGGAATGCTTCATTTGTCGGAGCAAATACGGTGAATGGACCTCTTCCCTTCAAAGTGGGCACAAGACCTGCGGCCTTCACCGCCGCAACCAACGTCGTATGATCGTTGGAGTTCATCGCATTGTCAATGATATCCTTGGAAGGATACATAGGGGCGCCCCCTACCTCTACTGACTTTTCAGAGACATTCTGGTCTCTGATGTTTAACTTGTATCAAAAAAAAAGATGAAAACGGAAAAAGAAAAGATGTTGGCCGGCGAACTGTATGATGCCGTGGATCCCGAACTTACCCGTGATCGCGTTCAAACGCGGCTGCTGATCCAACGTTTCAATTCCGCTCGCGAAGATGATCCCGCTGAGCAATCGGCTGCACTTCGCGCACTTATTCCGAACGCGGGCGTCGGACTTACGATCCAACCCCCTTTCTATTGTGACTATGGATACAACATCATAGCCGGTGAGAAAGTATTTCTCAATTTCAACTGCGTTGTACTGGACGTGACCTATGTGCGTATAGGCAGCCGCACGTTAATGGGGCCGAACGTTCAGCTTTACACGGCAACGCATCCCCTGGATCACGAGGTTCGGGCGTCGGGATTGGAGAATGCTAAACCCATCACCATCGGCGACGATGTATGGCTGGGCGGTAGTGTCGTCGTGTGCCCTGGGGTAACCATTGGTGACCGCGCAGTTATCGGTGCAGGAAGTGTTGTGACACGGGACATTCCAAATGACGTGTTTGCGGCCGGAAATCCCTGCAAGGTGATCCGCACGCTCACATGACAATTGCTTCCAGATTTCCTATGGCGATCACTCTATTGCGGTCTTTCCAATAGCGCAAACAAACGCCCCATCGACGTCTATCTGACAAAATTCCAATCATTACTTTTCGCTAACAACCCATAACGCGGAAGCAACAGACTTATCCATATCCTTCACCCTTAACAAAGGTATTTTCAGGTAGGCAGTCCTTCCCCCTAAGCGATCATAAAATTCACCGCCTCTGGGGTCTGTATACGCGTCGAAGAGATCGTAGCGACTCATCACGTAATTGTGAATGCCGAGGTAGCCAAACTGATAGTCGTTTCGTGGAGCGGGCATCGGCTGGCTAAAGGCATCGGGATGGGTGTGGATTATCGCCAGCACCTGGAAATTTTGATCGTGAACCGTGATGAACAACTTGCCATCGATGAGTTTTAAACCAAATGCACTCAGACTAGCACGATCAAATGTATTGTTCTTGTTGGGCAAGATCACGAGCCCTTCCGGAACAAAGAAACCTGCATTCTCTTTAAAGGTGTGCCCATAACGAAAACTCGCACTCCAGAGTACATCCAGGCCAGCGGCCACGTCGCTGAAAAACACACCGCCTTCAAAGTGATTGTATTCTTCACTCACAAATTGTTTTCGTTCTGCAACAGAGCGGGTCGTCAGCTCCCCCGGGGAACAACCAATAAGAGACATGAATATAACTATACAACTGGCAAGCGCGATGTGACGCCTTGCGGTTTTGACGGTGGAGATTTTCATCACTTTGAAAGTTTAGGTGAGTCATCGTTGTCAATGAATTTTCGATGATGTCAAAAGTGATCTTGTTCCTGGCGTTGTACTACCTCGCCTGGTTCATCCACGGATGGTTTTGTTGCATGGAAATAGCTGCGGTTGCCATGTGCTTTTCCGATTAGCACAAATGGGTTATTCCCTGCAAAAAATGTTGCAGCGAGTGTGATACGAGCCAGTCGCAGTGTTACGGATTGAAAGCAGTTTGCATAGCTTGCACGCTTGGCCCTTTGCATGGGCTAAAACAAACCAATGCAGGATTTAACGGGATGGGAGACCTGGTTCTGAAACGACTAAGGCTTGTCGACGCTGGTTCTCGCGTAATACTCCGAAGGAAGTGTACCAAATTCGTCTTTGAAGCATTTGCTGAAATACGAAGGATTTGAAAAACCCACTTCGTACGCGACTTGTGCTACAGGACCCCAGTTCTGTGCAATGAGTTGACTTGCACGATGAAGTCGCAGTTTTCGGATCAGCTCTACAACGGAAAGGCCGGTGAGGGCGGTGATTTTTCGGAACAATTGCGACCGACTTAACCCTATTTCGGAGCTGAGCGATTCAACGCCCAACTGGTCGTCGGTCATGCGCTCGAGAATGATCTTCTTAACGCGGTCGAGGAATTTTTCGTCGTCAGAAAGAACCGCGACTGTTGGCGCCTGACTGAGCAGTTCGGCACGCAACTTCTCACGCATCCTATCCTGCCGGTTGATCGCATTGCGCACCTTGAGAATTAGTTCGTTCTTATTAAAGGGTTTTACCAGGTAGTCGTCGGCTCCGCTCTCCAGCCCCTGCAGCTTGCTTTCCTGACTTGACTTTGCCGTGAGCATGATCAACGGAATATGGCTCGTGCGTATATCCTTCTTGATTTTCTTAGCCATGGTGATGCCATCCATTTCCGGCATCATCACGTCACTCACGATAAGATTCGGCACTTCAATAGTAGCGCGTTCAACACCTTCCACACCGTTTTCCGCCTCGAGAAAATGATACTCCACGCCCAGTGAATCAATGATGAAAGCCCTTAGATCTGCATTGTCTTCTACCACCAGAATAGTATACCTGTCCGGCACAGGCTCGTCAACCGGTTGACTCTCCTGTTGATTGTTGGATTGCGTGCCGAGGCCGTTTGGTGAGGTGACCCGTATTATGTTCTTCACTTCAATCTGTGGCTCCAACTGCTGCAACAACGTAACGGGTAAGGTAACCCGAAACTCTGTTCCTTTGCCCATCTCGCTGGTCAGGTCGATTCTGCCGTTCAAAAACGCTACCAACTCTTTTACCAGCGCCAATCCAATGCCTGTTCCCACTTCCTTATGCGATTCGCTTACCTGATGGAATCGTTCGAACACTCGTTGTTGTTCTTGTACTGGAATACCGATTCCCGAATCTCTTACCGACAGAAACAGTCCGTCTGCATCGGCACGACTTTGCACGTGTACAGCACCTCCGGAAGGGGTGAACTTGATGGCATTGTTGATCAGGTTGATCAGGATCGTCTCCAATTTACCTTTGTCATAGAGAGCAGGGCGCACGACGACCGGTATTTCGATCGATAAAGACACGCCCTTCTGCTTTGCCAATGACATAAAGGAACTTGCTACTACGCGGATGAATGCGTTCAGGTCGCCTTCTGATTGTTCAAGTCTCAACCCGCCGGCTTCGAGTCTGGCCAGATCCATCAGTTGATTGATGAGCTTGAGTAACAAGTCTGCATTCCGCTGAATGAGTTTTAATTTTTCCCTGGTGTGTGGATCGTTCGCATACCGTTCCAAAAGATCCTGAACGGGTCCATCGATCAGGGTAAGCGGTGTCCTGAATTCGTGACTGATATTAGCGAAGAAGCTTGTCTTTACCTTGTCTACTTCTTTGGCTTTCTCCAGCTCCACATGCTCAAGCCGGAGATTGGCTCTTAATCGTTCCTGGTGCACGACAACGCTTCTTGCCGCGAATAGCAATGCGAGGGCAATCAGCGCGTACGCGCTGTAGGCCCACCAGGTCTTCCACCAAGGTGGGTTCAACGTTATGGCTATTGCTTTCTCGGCCATCGCCCCACCGGAGGTATAGGCACGGAGACGGAAGGTATAGTCACCGGGAGGGACAGCTAGATAGAGTGAAGAATTATCGGCGCTTACGTCACGCCATTCATTATCAAATCCTTCCAGCATCGAATAGAACCGATTTCCCTCAGGGTCACGATAATCAGGCATGGCAAATGAGATGGAAAGGTTATTTTCATCATGTTTCAGGGTTGCAGTCGCCAGATTTTCAATCGGCCCATCCACACCACCTAACTCCCGGGACAAAGGTTCGTTGTTGGCAAGGAAGCTGGTAAACAACGCATGTGGGGGTTCTTCGATAAACGACAATGCGTCTGCCTTGATTTTGTAATAGCCGCCTCCATTTCCAATAAGAAGGTCGCCTGCTCGTGTCACACCAATAGCGCCGACAGTAACACTGCCTGGCAAAATGCCATTCTGAAGGGCAAACTGACTTACCACTTGTCGGGCCGAGTCGATGCGAACGATGGCCGACGGACCGGAAACCCACAAGTTCTTGTGAAGATCTTCAACGATGCCATAGGTTCTTTCGGATGCGATGGATGCATTGTATCCGGCAGGAACGAATTCATCAGTTTTTGCATCGTATTTGAACAGGCCATTTGAGGTGCCTGTCCACAACGTACCTGCTTTGTCCCGGTAGAGATAGGTGCATTTTGCTCCAAACTGATATCGCTTGAACTTCTCTGTTCGTTTGTCCATGCGGTTAATGCCACCACCTTCTGTTCCTACCCAAAGGTGACTGTCGTCGGCGCTCAGACAAGTAACGTGGTTACTTCCCAGTGAGGTGGGATCATTAGGCACCGTTTGAAATTGTTTAATGGCTCCTGACTTGTCGTTGTATTTTATCAGGCCATGTTCCACATCGGTGATCCATAAGGAGCCATCATCATCCTTCAGGATCTGAATGGTCAGGGCGCTGGCAACACCAAGATCCAGCTTCTTGTACTGGCCCGTTTTCGTATTCAACTTATAGGCACCCGCATGTGTTCCGATCCAGAGATAATCCGGGCCGTCGGGCGCTAACGCGATCACAATAAGCGCTTCATCACCGCGCCGCACGATAAAATTCTTCAACACCTTTTCTGCACGATCAACATGAAATAAACCAGCACCCGAACCTACCCAGAGGGTCCCATCTCCATTTTCAAGAAAACGTGTGGTATTCATCCGTTGGTCGGGCGCAATTCTCACATCTTCGAACATTTTTCTTGAAGGGTCGACTCTAAATAATGCAGGCTTGTTACTCGTAATCCAGAGCACTCCTTCCCTGGAAACGAATGCATTCCAGCTGGTGTCGTCGGGATAGCCGTTACTGTTGTTGTATCGGGTTAATTTTTGTGTAATGGGATCGTACCGGGTAATGCCTCCCCACAACGCGCCAAACCAGATGGCCCCGGTGTGGTCCTCAATAATAAAAGTCACTACATCGACGGCATGAAACCAGGGGTGTGCCTGACGTGGCGGTCTGCTTAGTTTATCTGGATGGGCAGGATCGAAGGAATGTCGATGAAATTTTCCCGTGGCGCGATCCATCGTATGCAGACCATCTCCACCGGTGCCAACCCAGAACACGCCTCTGCTGTCTTCAAAGATTGCACTTATCGCATTGCTGGCAAGGCTTTGAGGATCGGTGGGATCGTGCCTATACCGCACAAATCCCCCATCAGGTTCCATACGATTAAGTCCGCCTGCATTAGGGTCGTTTACCTCCCAGGGAAACCCAGCGGTGGCTACCCACAGGGTACCTTGCCTGTCTTCATACAGACTTGAAACGAAGTTGTGTGTTAATGACCGGGGATTGTTGGGATCATGACGGTAGTGCGTGAACTCTCCCGTTTCCTTGCCCAGTCGATCAAGCCCGCGGGCGGTTCCTACCCAAAGATTTCCGTTCCGGTCGCTAAGAATAGCGAGCACTGCGCCGCTCGACAGGCTGGTCGTGTTAGTCTCTTCATGCCTGAAGTGTGTGAACGTTTCGGTAGCCGGATCGAAACGATCCATTCCGTTGTTGAACCCCACCCAGATCATTCCCTGCTTGTCAGCATATACGACGTTGATATCTGTGCTGCCCAACGTATTCGGATCCGTGAAGTCTGGCCGGTAAATAATCAGTTTCTGTCCATCATAACGATAGAGACACTTTTCATCCTCGCCAGAGAACCACATATAGCCCCTGGGGTCCTGGGTGATATTTCTGATTTTCCCCAATGGTTTTCCAACTACTCCCTGAACCTCATGGAAAGTAAGGGGATAATCCTGACCAAAAGCAATGCATGCACATCCGGAGAGGGCTACGGTAACGATCCACAATACACGTCTTGGCACAATAAAAGTTTTCATCATACGGATCGTTCAGGTCACAAATGAATCAGGCAATACGAAGTCTCAATATCCTGGATTTTGAAGGAGATATTTATTCTTGTCAATTTCGGCCTTGGGTATTGGAAAGACTGTGCGATAACTTTCTGATACGTCTTTCTCCGGAATGCGCACATCGGTAAAGTGACCGAAACGAATCATGTCGTTGCGCCGATGCCCTTCCCATGACAATTCTCGTGCACGCTCGGCAAGAAGACCCTCGAGGTTCAGGTCTTCCATTGAAAAGTCCGGCATCGATGCACGGCTGCGGATAGAAACGTTGCCAGCCTTTTGATTGATGGTGTTCAAAGCTGCTGCGACATCTCCGCTCCTGAATTGTGCCTCTCCCTTCATGAGGATAATATCCGCGAGGCGAAACACGGCAAAGTCGTTCGACATGTGCCATCCCGTTTTGTTGAACTCCCATTTGGCGCATCGCGCGCCCGCTACTTGCGCCTTCGGTGGGTCGATATGGAAACTGGTAATGACCGGATCAAAACTGATTGCAACGGGTGGTGTCTCATCCGTAAATTGCATGTGATCGACGTCTTCAATCTGCCCAACGTACTGCTGCCCGACGAGGAACATTTCTCTTCGACGATCGTTGTCGTCGAAAAGACTCAGATATTCTGCTGTGCTGCACGGTCCGTTGGAGCCGCCGCCATCTAAGCCAAAGGTAGCGCCACTCTTATAGTGTAGCGTAAATAGCTGTATGACGAAATATCCCATATTGTTCGTGAAGTCGAACGGGATAGCAAAGATGTTCTCACGGGAACTTTCATTGTTGACCGCGAAGTTCTTAAAAAAATCGTCTTCCAGTACATACATGCCGGAATTCAGAATGGCATCGCAAGCCGCCACGCAGTCTGCCCACCGCGGTTTACCAGTATACACTTCTGCGTTCAGATAAAGCTTCGCGAGCAAGGCATGCACCAGCCACTGCGTTGCTCTGCCGTAGGTCTCGACGTTAACGGCCGACGTGAGAAGAGGAAGATTTTCCTTCAACTCCCGCTCCACGTAAGCGAACACCTCTTCACGCGATCTCGTGGCCACTTCGTAGGCGGAGACACCTGGTTCCTCAACGATCGGAACGCTTCCAAACAAGTCCAGCGCCTGATAGTAGTAGAATGCACGCAACGTTCGCATCTCAGCGATCAAACCACGATATTTCACCTCGCCATCCGGTAGTTTCTTAAGTGATTGTACAATCAGGTTGATACCGTCCACCCCGTTGAAAATAAACTTCCAGCCATCCTGAACCGATTGACTGTTCGGCGTCCACTGATGCTTCCACAATTCTTCCCAATAACCGCCGTCAATCCAATTTCCGGCGCGAACAGGGACAATAATCTCGTCTGTGGTTGCCTCTTGAAGGTAATAGGCATTGGCATCGCCCTGAAAACCTGGTGCATAGCTCCTGAACTGAACGTAGGCTTGTGCAACGCCTTGTTCTATCTGCCCGGGCGTGAGCCAGAAGTCGGCAACCTTGTCGTAGGCCGGGACGTCCAGATCGTTACAGGCGAAGGCCGATAGCAACGGCAATAGCATCGCGACAGAGCGTTTCGAAAATGGCTGGAGAGTGCTGGTATTCATATTTATTTTCGCTTCGGCTCTTTAATTCTCGTGCTTAAAAGGTAAGGTCAACGCCAAGGGTGAAACTTCGCGTCTTCGGATAGTACGATTGATCGATGTAGCGCTGCGATCCGTCCACGTTCACCTCGGGATCAATTCCGTTATAGCGTGTGAGTAAAAACAGGTTTCTGGCCACGGCATAAATTCTCAGCTGCGTCATTCTTTTGATTTTGTTGAAAGTGTATCCCAGTGTGACGTTCTCCAGGCGGGCATACGATGCGTCCTGTAGCCAGTACGTTGAAATGTTGGGCAACTGTCCAAACTCATTGTTAAGGGAACCTACGGTTACGTTCGTAGCCGGGAGGTAGGCGCGCGAGTCAAGATTCAGCAGGCCGTTGGCAAACACCTTTGATCCCTGAACGCCCCGAACAAAAATGTTGAGATCAAAACTGTGATATTGAAATGCGTTGGTCAGTCCCCACTCGAAGTCCGGCGTAGGGTCAATGTATTGCCGGTCCTGATCAGTAAATTCCGTATCGGTACCCATAGGCGCACCCTCGGTGTTGTACTTTACAAACAGCTCATTCCCCTGGTCATCAAAGCCGGCATGCTTCGGCAGCCAGAAGACTCCTATGGGATAGCCGGCCCTGATCTCGGTAACTGGCAACCCCTGAAACGTCCCGCCCGATGCATAGCCGTAGTTCGTATTGGTAACAGAAAGGTCAAAACCTTTGAATTGTCCGAGGAGATTGGTCACGCGGTTCCGCACGACGGCAATGTTTGCGCGTACATTCCACATCCATGCCGTTTGATTGATAATGGCTGCACCAACAGATAGTTCGATACCCTTGTTCGTGGCATCCGCTGCATTAGCAAAGGCCTGGTTCGTTACAAATGGCGGTTGCGGAATGTTGTACAGGAAGAGCATGTCGCTCGTCTTGTCACTGAAGACGTCGAGCATGCCTTTTACCCGGTCGCCCCACAAGCTGAAATCAATTCCCATGTTCACTGACTTCCGCACTTCCCACTTCAGGTCAGGGTTGGCTTCCCGTACCACGCCATAACTTTGGCCGTAGCTGCCGTTGAAATAGTAACTACCGGCCGGACCATATAAATTCTGATAACTGTTGGGCGCAAGGTTCTCCTGGTTTCCGGTGAGCCCGTAGCTCAGGCGCACCTTCATGTCCAGCCACGACACGCGCGACATGAAGTTCTCGTTTGTTAAACGCCAGACGACGGCAGCCGACGGAAAATTTCCCCAACGGTGGCTCGGACCAAACCTTGACGAACCATCGCGCCGGAAGTTGATGGTAAGTAGATAGCGGTCCTTAAAATCATAGGTAAACCTTCCGAGATAGGATATGATCTTCACTTCGTTTTTAAAAGACGACATGTCAGTCGGTGTGGCACTTGCCAGGTTGTCTGAAAGGAGCAACCCTTCCACTACCTGCCCTGTGCCATTTACACCAAAGCCTTCATTGATAAAATCGTTGTACTCATACACGCCCATGACGTTGATCGCGTGGTCGCCGAACCGCTTCTCGTAGTTGACGTGGAGGTCGCCGGTAAAATTGCGTTTGCTTGCATCGGACTTTCCTGCCGTAGCCTTGTCACTGGTGCCTAACCGCGGGGGCCAGAACCGGGAATACACATCATTCCCGTTCGACAGGGCTGCACTGGCGCCGATCTTCAGGTGATTCAATACTTCGTAGTCACCCCTTACGCTAGTTTGAAAAAAGTTCTGCTTCTGATTGCTGGTAAGTCCCTCCAAGAGATATACAGGATTGGGCGTGTCGATAGAGGGCTGATAGTAAGTGCCATCCTCATTATAAACTGGCCATATAGGAAGGAGGCTGTTCGCCCAGGGGAAAACCGCCGCACCCCCCTGGGGAACCTGCGCCGTGGAGGTCTGGTCCGGTAACAAATCTCTGTCGATCACCGACGTGTTGATGCCAAGCGTAACTGCCAGCTTTTCATCCGCGCTGTGTATGTCTGCACTCACCCGTGCCGTAATCACTTCCTTGCCTGTGTTAATAACAATGCCTTGCTGATTCAAGTATCCCACCGAGCCATAGACACGAGCCAGATCACTTCCGCCCGAGGCACTAATCGTGTGACTTTGGGAATAGGCGGTACGGGTGATCTCTTGCTGCCAGTCGGTATCGGCACCTTCGTCGTAATGACGATGGGCTGCGGTGTCTGTAGCGGCAAGCCATTGATCCCTGGACAGTACATCGTACTTCCGTGCAATGGTTTCTACGCTTCCAAAGCCGCTGTATTGAAACGTAGCCTTTCCGGTTTTGGCCTTTTTGGTGGTAATCAGTATCACGCCGTTGGCGCCACGGGAACCATAGATGGCCGCGGCCGACGCATCCTTCAGGACGTCGTATGACGCGATGTCGTTTGGATTCAGCGTGGTGATTGCGCGGTTAAAGTCATCGATAGCAACTCCGTCAATGACGACGAGCGGGGGCTGACCTTCTAATGACGTGGCCCCTCTGACGCGCACGTTAAAATCGCTGTTGGGATCGCCCCCGGGTTGTGTGATGACAAGTCCCGGTATCTTTCCCTGTATTTGTTGCAACGAAGTGGTGATGTTGCCTCCGATGAAATCGCGCTGCGACAGGCTTCCCACAGCACCTGTAACATCGCTTCGCGGTGTCGCGCCATATCCCACGACAACCACTTCTTCCAGCATGCTTAGCGATTCGGTTAAAAAGATCTCGAGCGCCTTCTCTTCCTGCACTACTACACCCGCGGGTTCGAATCCCACGAACGAAACCTGGATACGGTCGCCCGCCTGCGCATTCAATACGAATTGCCCTCTTGCGTCGGTTAGGGTTTGAGCATTGGTGCCGACAACCATCACGCTTGCTCCTGCTAGCGTGGTACCCTGCGTGTCAAACACAGTTCCTGTGACCAGCGCTTGTGCGCAAACAGACTCGGACATAAGCGAAAGCAGAATAGCCATTGTCCATACCGGTAACGTTCTTTTTGACAGCCACCTTATGCGATGGTAGTAATCGCTAGAAAGGCGTATCGGAGGGCCAACCCTGCGACTTCCTTCTTTCATGTCTGAACCCTGAAACATATCGCGACTAGGTTAATTTTCGATTAAGACGAACGGAGAAGATCGCTACTGTCCTGCACGACTGGATCGTGCAACGACTGATATTATAAGGTAACTCATAAAGGCTTCATTGGCTACCATTCGATTTCTTTAATCACGGCGTGTAATCCCACACGGCCCGCTCTACTCGTCCCGAAGAATAGCTTCAGCGCCCCTCCGCAGATTTTTTTTCACATCAAAAATCCCAATAGCCAGTCGATCGGCTAAGGAATTTTCCTACGCTTGTCGGTCTCCAGGACGTGCTCAAAATTGGTATGATAGCTGATTGTTGAATACCTCAAATGGTGGATTCACTACAACCTTTGTTGCACAGCGTGCATTTTGAGGGATTCTGAAGATTTGTTGGATATTTCCCCTGGCCGCTTGAGGGATCTGGGGGATGCGTGTACTAAGGTTGGCAGGTAAGAAACGCCTGCTGTAGGGCAGCTCATCGAATTTCAGTGCGTTCCTACCGATCGGACAAGCAACAGCCTTATTGTTGTGCCGTGTCGAGCTGCCTGCCAAGTCTGCGCAGAAGGGCGATATGCGATACCATCGCAGAGAACATGGACTTGTATTCGTTATAACGTATGCCGTACTCGATGCAGGTTTCACGCACGTGAACGCTAACGGCAGGGTAGTGAATGTGGCTGATGCGGGGGAACAGGTGATGTTCTATTTGAAAATTCAATCCGCCCAGCGTCCAATGCAAAAAACTACTCCTTGTACCAAAGTTGGCGGTCGATCGCAATTGATCAATCGCCCAATCCTGCTTCAGCTTGTCATCCTTGTTGGTGAAAAATGCTGTGCCCTCAACCACATGTGCCAATTGAAACACCATGCTGATCACAATACCACAAACCACGGTGATGATGAGAAAACCGACAAGCCAGGGTAGCCATCCAACCATGATGATAGGAACGACCATGTAGACCGCTACGAAGAGTACTTTACTTACCCAGAAGGTGGTATGACGCAAGGCGGTAAATTTCATTGGCCCTGTAACCGTTGAAACGCTGCCGCGGAAGTATTTCAAAAAATCTTCGTAAAACACCCATGCGAGGTATGATATGCCATATAACATCACAAAATATACATGTTGATATCGGTGGTATCCATGCCTCGGTTGTCCCTCATGGAGGCGCATAAATGGTTTGACATCAATGTCCGAATCCATCCCCTCTACATTTGTGTGGGTATGGTGATTTATATTGTGCTTTATCTTCCAGAAATAGGCGTTTCCGCCGAGTACGTTGAGAAAATGGGCAGAAACATTGTTGATCCACTGATGTTTTGAAAAACTCTGATGTCCGCCTTCGTGCATCACGTTAAATCCCAATACGGCCAAATTAAGCCCGAGAAGAAGGCAAAGGGCAAGAGCGATCCACACGGGTGGAGTAAAAAACACCAGGGTGACGTATAAAATGACCGAACTGAGGACTTGAATGGCGGCTTTTATGTAAAGTTTGCCGTTGCCATGCGTGTTGATCCGCCCTTCAACAAAGTGCCCATCTACCCTTTTTCGCAGCGCGTCGAAGAATAATGAGCCAGAAACGGGTATTGACTGGTTTTTCACAAGCTATTAGGTTGTGTATAAATTAGGTTGTTTGTAAATAACGTGTCAAAATACGTATTCGTTCGTTCACCGATCAGTGAATAGTGTAATTCTTTCTATTCAGCGTGTAACGCGTTTTCCATTCAATAATTGACCTTTGACAACTACGGATGATCCTGATTCCCTTGCAATCAATAAATCCATCCGCTGAACGCTAAATGAGGATGATCAATGACAACAATCTGTATCCTGAAAATACGTTCATAAGAGCTAAGATAGCCCCGGAAACCCCCTTAATCATCGTCAAATACCTCCATCAGATTTATTACTGCGCACCGGTAGCAGCGCCAAATGGCAAGCAGCTCGCATATTTTGAACGTGAACTGACACTTCCGGCATCAGCCAAATAGGCGTCTTACATAATCTGTTTACTCCTGATTAAATGCATATGAAAGGTACTGGCCATCAATATCACATTGTCATTGTTTCTTTGCAGGATATCCTGGAAAATATTTATAGAATACTGGCTGGGTTACACTGGAACCGCTCGCTGAGCCCTGCGTATTACTGTACGCCCACCCGCAATTTTCCCAGGCGAAGAGTTATCGGCTCCTCACCTTTCGGGAATTGACGCTTAATGCGTAGCTGGAAATCTGCCGGAAGAACCATCTGGGAAAAGACTGGAGAAGTTCGATCCGCGGCCCCCGGCTGCCGTATTTCTGAAGGGATTTATCCAACTATCGAAACAATAGGTTCACCTGGCCTGTCAAGCCGGAAGGCATCACTTCCGTACCGGCCGCTGAATACGGTTTATATTGAATGTCCACGACATTAATATCGTAAAACTTCTTCCACTCCGGGTGGGTGCGGTCGTACAGGCGCATGTAGCTCGCGGACAAGTTAGTTACCACTACTTCCCATGCATTATTTTCCTTGAGCAACCCTACCGGTATACGCAACTGGAATGGAATGCACCACGCCGTCCCGAGCGACTGGCCATTTAATCGCACGTCAGCAACTTCCCGAACATCGCCGAGATCCAGTACGACCTCGTTGGCAAACTTCATTTCCGGTTGGATGTCGAAGTCCAGTTGATACCGGCCAGTACCATAGTGGAATTGTGCAGAATCACCAAACGATGTCCACGACGTTGGCCGCGCCAGTCCCAAAGGCTCTCACCGATGACTGCATTCCGGCAGGTCCCTTCGGGGTATGCCCGACGTACAATATGCTTACGCCTGACTTCGCCAACTCGTCCAGCCGTTGGAGAGTCTTCATCGGCATGAAGTCAACTGGCGGTACAACGATCGCCCGGTACGATTGCCTCTGTGACGATACGACCCCCTGGCGCGCAGTGACCAGCGACAACAAGGAGTCGGAAACGTAATCGAACGTGAGGCCGGCGTCGGTCAACGCTCGGGCTACCGTTCTGAAGGGGGAATTGCGCAGCCACTTTTCCGCATGGTGCACGTCAAGCAGTTGCACGGGATTGTCGCCCGCGCGTGTCTTTGACCAGACGTCATGCATGGGAAAATACAGAAGGACGTCGTTGTCGGGCTCGCTGTTTTGCAACCGCTCCTGGCACCGCGTAACCCAACCGTTGAGGAAACCGATGTGTTTCCAAATATGTGACTGCGGACCAAAGTTCGTTGACGCGTAGAACAGCCATCCGGGGAATCCTTCTTCTTCCGGTGAGTAGGTCGTTCCGTGATAGAACACGTGGTTGATGCCCGCGGTGAAGAGCTCGTCGATCTGCGGCTTCACCTGCGAGAGCGACACTTTGAAATGGTCGGCCAGCCAGGTACCGGTTTCAGAACTCACCAGCTTCTTACCCGTAAGGTGTGCTGCCGACGAGGCAAACTTCATAGCCAGCACGTCGGGTGTTAGCGACTGCAGCACTATCGTAGTAGTCTATCACAACCCCTCACCACCTGGTGCCGCACGTTTTACCTGCCGTAAGGTGGGCACTGACCCGAATACAGTATCACTGACCACAAACTTCTTCGCCGCATACTGAGTAGTGACCTGCTTTCCGCCGAAGGGCCAATCCGTACCCATCGTGAGATCGACACCAAGTCCTAGTTGTTGCGCCTGGCCTGTGGTGTAGTTGAGGAGGTTCATCCATTCCTTACTGAGGAAGGCCTTGAACCGGGATTCATGGCCCCTAACGCCATAGACGGGAATAATGTGGACGCCGCCGAAGCCGGCATTTGAAAACGCCAGAAGCTGCCGCTGCAGGTTCACGGAATCTACCGCGCTCCCCATCCGCCACCAGTATGTCCATGGAGGGGTAGTCGACAACGAGCCTTGCGCCTGAGATAATTTAATGGCGAAACTGCATAGACAAAATATACCTATTAGAACTCTTACCATAGGAGCTGACTCAACAAAATTGATACTACTTGCTGGTTAAAATAGTCCATTAAAATGACGCTGCTGAACGGCTGAATATCAGCCTAGCCGCGACAAGAACGCTATTAAAATAGTCAATTAACTGACGCTGCGGAAGTCCTTACCACGCTCATCGCTCTTAAACGCATAGCCGCTAACGTGCGTCAGCAATTGGGACATTTCGTACTCTATCAACCTGATGCATTTCTCGCTCGACTCAGGATCCTTCGTTACCAACGAACTCAGCCCATTCACCGTGTTGGTTGTATGTCTGACACTCGATACGATCTTTTCCATCCATACCTTGTTCTCGGCAAGGGACTTGTGTGATTGATGTGCAATCGCCTCCAGTTCAACCGTCCGGTTTTTCACGCGACCTTCAAGGTCTACGTTTCTTCGCCTCTTCTCACGAATACTGCGAACCGATAAGATCACTACACCGATAAGTAATACGATGGTGGTGAACGCAAAGATAGTAGCAATCCTTTGGCGGGAAATGACTTCGGCATTGAGCACAAGCATTCTGTTCTGTGTTTCAATCTTGGCATTCTTTTCCTGTTCGATATGTGCCGCCTCGATTCGCATAAGTCTAGTGGTAACTTCGTCGTCGTAGATGCTGTCTTTGAGCGCCATATAGCGGCGCAGAAAGTGCACAACGCTTTTAAGGTCGCCTTTCCTTTCATGCAGAGCTGCGAATTCATGGTACACCTTCATTAATTCCATATTGTATGATACACCTTGCTGAATAAGTTCCTCAGCAATACGCAAATAGTGTTCCGCCTGCACCATGTCCTCTGAACCCAGATAGATCCGTGAAAGGTATACAATGTTATCGAGCTCGAGACGCTCATTTTTATCTGCTTTCGCGATTATATATGACTCTAGAAAATGAACTTTTGCACCTGCACTATCACCTCGATTCAGAGAAACAATTCCGCGACAAAACGAAATATTTTGAAGTTCTGCACTCGAACAATTGTTACCACATCGACGAAGAACATCCTCTACGTAACTATTGGCCTTCTCTGTGTCTCCAGAATAAGCATAACTCAGCGCAATATTCACAAGCAACCTTTCAATAAGCTTTCCATCGTGGGGATCTGAAGTGAGTTCTTTCAAAGATTGTGAGTAGTATTCAAGCGCCTTTGGATAGTCCGCCAATTTGTAGTACACAAATCCAATATTGAACAGGGTCGATCCTATTTGAAACGCCGATCCATATTTCTTCCTAATCTCCAGACATTCAAAATTATATTTTAAAGATTCATCGAATTGAGCAGTAAATAAAAATCCCAACGCTAAACCGTGAAGCAAGTCATGTAACTCAGCGCTATACATTTTTTTTCTAACTGTCGGAAGTATGGCTGTTATGATTCTATTTGATGAATCAATTTCCCCTAATCGCCGAAATGCAATTGCCTTCAGTTGTACTCCCCTTACCAATTGCAGAGTATCACCAGATTGTTTGGCGCATGAAATTGACTTCTCTGCATAGTCCAAGGCTTCATTAAAGTTGACATCCACCAACTCATAGCCGATTTGATAAAATGTTGAACAAAGTGCGGACCCAGATGCTTTAGCCGCTAGCCTTTTGAGGGAATCTACTTTCTGCCCGCTCACGAATACTGAATTCATCAAAATGAACATTGTCAGGATTATTGGCAGACAATTTTCCGGCGCTCTGTTTTTCCTCACATACAATTTTAATAGTTTCATGTCCCTGATAATTCGTTGATCGTATTGCCAAAGGTAAAGCGTAGCGAAATGCTATTTTCACCAAAATACCTGATCCGTATGCTAAACACAATGATCCAATCAACCGCTTATTACAAGAATCTCGAAGCCGAGATCTCAAGAAGCGCTACTGATGCCTGTGACCACCTGATGAGCGAAATGGGCGCCGAAATCCATGATGATCTTGTCCAAAAGTTATCCGTCATGAAATTGTATCTCGAACGGCTCGAGCCATTCTCGTCGCTGGATCCAGATTTCGAAAGCATACTCATCAGTATGCGTACTGAATATGAACATATCTCGCAATCCGTCAAGCGCATTTCCAGGCAGCTCATGCCCACAAGAATGGAGGAAGAATCATTCTCGACCACCGTTGAATTACTCTGCCAAAACATGGAAAACACGCGGTCGGCCAATATCCATTTCAGCCAGGACGGTTTTGAGCGTCCGGTTCCCCAGCTGCAATATGCTCATCTGTATCGCATTGTTCAGGAACTTCTGCACAATGCCTTTAAACACTCTTTCGCGTGGCATGTCTGGGTTACGCTAACCTGGGAATCGTCACGGTTGATCATAGAAGTTGAAGACGATGGCACGGGCATTAATAATCTGACCAGCCTTATTACCCGCTTTCGGCAGAAGCGCAATACCTTGAAAATGAGATGCGACCTGCTGGGTGGATCCATCAACTATCTCAAGGGTGAGCGCGGGCTGCTGGCGAGGATTGAGGTAGTCGTTCCTGGCCCCACCTAAAATTGTGAACGGGCTTAGCGGGACAAACAACCGATCACGTCTGCTACAAGATTCCATTCCTGAAAGCGTACGCCATCAACGCGGCTGTATTGTGAACGCCTACCTTCCGGATAAGGCGAATCCGATACGTTTCTGCTGTCGATTCAGTCATCTTCAGAGCCGGAGCAATCTCCTTCGTGGTAAGGCCGTTGGCGATCGCCTTCAACAATTCCTGTTCGCTAAAGCTCAACACCACTGGCGGTACGGTATCCCAGCGATGCGCATTCGATTTGATCACATTCAATATCCGTTCGGAAAAGTAACTGCCCGCTTCCATCGTTTTTTGGATCGTTTTAACCAGCTCTTTATAGCCATCCGGCTTGTATACAATTCCGTGGACGCCCGCCTGCAGAAGATTCATGATCAGTTCCGACCCCTCCAGACCGGTGAGGATAATTACCTTCGGAACCTTCTCCCTGCGCTTTAGCATGCCCAACAATTCAAGGCCGTTGGTTGTTACCAGTCGATAATCCAGGAGGACAAAGTCAACATCCTTTGCCACACACTGTTCGAATGTCGGCCGGTCGAACGCCTCATATACCGCCTTCACGAAATTCTCCCGTTCAAGGAGCGCGCGAAGTCCCTCCCGAAGTACCGTCTCATCTTCGACAAGAAGAAAGCTGAATTTTTGCATGGCTTGTTGGGTTAAGACAGTATCTAAGATACTGTGGACAACTCACAGTTCTACTGACCGGACCGTACGGAAATCCTGATAAAATAACCACTGAACCCAACCTGAATATTTTCCTAACGCGGGAACTCCCAGCGATATCCATCACGCCTTAGCTAACGGTAGAACCGGGTTTAACGTCCGAGACGGAGCGAACCAGAACGAGTTTGCCGCCGGCATCTTCCGCCATCAGGATCATTCCCTGCGACTCCATTCCCATCATTTTACGGGGGGCAAGGTTTGCGACGAACATGACCTGTCTGTTGAGAATTTCCTCAGGCCCATAGTGCTGCGCGATGCCACTGAGGATCGTGCGCTTGTCTAGTCCGCTTTCAATCGTGAGTTTCAAAAGTTTGTTGGACTTTGGCATCTTCTCTGCCGCAATCACAGTTCCGATGCGCAAGTCAAGCTTGGAAAAATCGTCGTAGGTAATCTCCGGCTTCAACGGTGTAACCGGCTGCGCAGCCAGTTCGATGTCTGACTGCTTCTTCTTCAGTTTCAGCAACTGCCGCTCAATTGTTTCATCTTCCAACTTTTCAAAAAGCAACGAAGGTGCGCCCAACACATGTCCAACATCCAGGAGATCGCTTCCTGCCTTTTTCCATTTCCGCGTCGTTACATTCAACATAGTATTGATCTTCGCAGCCGTAAAAGGGAGAAACGGTTCCACGACGACGCCCAAATTAGCCACTATTTGCAGCGCAATATTCAGAATAGTCCGAACCCGATCCGGATCGGTCTTGTAAACTTTCCATGGTTCCGTCTCCGCGAGATATTTATTACCCAGCCGTGCCACATCCATTAAACCGGCGCCTGCCTCACGAAAACGAAATTGCTCAATTGAGTTGGCAATCGTGCCCGGCAGCAACGACAGGTCGCGCAGCACTTGTTCGTCGACAGGCTGCAGGGCCGTACGCGCCGGCACTTTGTTGTCAAAGTATTTCTGAGTCAGTACGAGGGCACGGTTCACGAAGTTGCCCAGGATCGCGACAAGTTCATTATTGTTCTTCGCCTGAAAGTCCTTCCAGGTAAACTCGCTGTCTTTCGTCTCGGGCAGGTTCACAAGCAACGCATATCGTAACACATCGGGCTTATCCGGGAAATCCTCCAGGTACTCGTGCATCTCTATAGACCAACCACGGCTGGTAGACATCTTGTCCCCTTCCAGGTTCATGAATTCATTGGCCGGAACATTGTCCGGCAACACGTATTGGCTATGCGCATGAAGCATTGCCGGAAATATGATGCAATGAAAGACAATGTTATCTTTCCCCACAAAGTGAATCAGTCGCGTTCCTTCATCCTGCCAATACTTCTTCCAATCATCTTTGGTCACTTTTCCAAAATCACGTTGGGGCTGTGAGTACTGCTTTACGCCAGTGCTTAATTCATCAAACAACGCACGGGTCGCTGAAATGTATCCGATAGGTGCGTCAAACCAGACGTACAAGACCTTGCCCTCGGCATCGGGCAGAGGTACTTTAATTCCCCAGTCCAGGTCGCGGGTCATCGCACGCGGCTGTAGGCCCGCATCGATCCATGATTTGCATTGACCGTATACATTGACTTTCCAATCGTGGGCATGTCCCTTGAGAATCCACTCCCGCAGCCAATCCTCATATTGCTGCAAAGGAAGGTACCAATGCTTCGTTTCCTTAAGTATGGGTGAATTGCCTGACAAGGTAGAGCGTGGGTTAATCAGCTCTCTCGGGCTCAAAGTGCTTCCACACCTTTCACATTGGTCACCGTACGCATTCGGATTGCTGCAATTTGGACAAGTCCCGATGATGTAGCGATCAGCGAGAAACACGCCGGCCTCTTCATCGTAATATTGTTCGGAGACTTCCTCCGTCAGAAGTCCCTTGTTATACATATTCAGGAAGAACTCCTGAGAAGTCTCATGATGAATCCTTTCACTGGTTCGGTGATAGACATCAAACGCAATGCCCAGTGCGCGGAAGCAGTCGCGAATCTGCGCGTGATACTTGTCGATGATCGCCTGTGGCGTCGTGTTTTCCTTCAGCGCCTGATTCGGAATAGCAGTCCCGTGTTCATCACTGCCACAGACAAAAACCACGTCCCGTTCCATGGATCGCAGGTAACGGACATACACATCTGAAGGTATGTAGGCGCCGGCAAGATGCCCAATATGCTTGGGACCGTTGGCATAAGGAAGGGCAGCAGTAATGGTGTAGCGTTTATATTCTTTCATAGACTGTCAGCAAAAATGCGATCAGGACCGCAAATATGATAATTGCCGCGCAGCTAAAAAAATTCCAAAAATGGACAAAATTTGGTAAAAATAGCGCCAGCAGGCTATCCCAATCGGCGCTCTAGACGTTCCATTTCCGCGAATGGCGTTCGGGGGAAAAGCACATAAAACTCCGTGTGGCCTTCCGGAGTAGTCAATAATCCAACGCGCCCACCGATCTTCTCAGTGGCAGTCTTGGTAATATACAATCCAATTCCACCTGTCTCCGATCGTTCCGACGCACGCGAGAACATCTGAAATAGCTTTCCCGGACTCGCTTCGCTAATCCCGATGCCATTATCCACCACCCTTACCTTAGCGCCTCCGTTGTCAAGGCTTGAGACACTAACGTTGATGAATGAATTGACACGATCAGAATCGTTGTAAAATTTAATAGCATTGTCAATAAGGTTTTCAAGGACAATGCGCACAAGTTCCCGATCCGATTCGATATCAATGTTATTGTCTATTTGGATATTAACCGTGAGATCAGGCGGTAGGCCCTTCTTCTTCTCCAGGAGCATCACATCATTTACAATCGATTTAAAATCAACCGATTTAACAGTCAGCTTGGAATTATTGATTTGGTTGATGATAACCAACCGGGTAAGAATCGAATTCAAACGTTCAGCCGTGGCGTCAAGCTTACGCAGATACTCCAAGGCAATCGGATCTTTCACATCCATAAGAGCCACGTTGCACATGCCTTTAAGACTAGCCAACGGACCACGGATGTCGTGCGACGTCTTATAGATAAAATTATCAAGTTCATCGTTCACTTGCTTTAATGACGTATTGACGCGTGCTAGGTCAATAGTCTTTCTGTCGACTTCGATATCCAGCTCCCTGTTCTTGTATTCCAGTTCTTTATTTTGTCTCTGAATAACTTCCTTGGCTTCAGACAATTTCGCATTTACTCTCTTAATATTTCGATTACCAAACTGTACTACTAAAAACAACAAGCCTGTCAGCATGGCAATCACCGTTACGGCAACGTTAAAGTCCCGGGCCTGCTTGATCACAACCTCATTTGACGCGATCGTCGCTATATTTTCACGCTCCTCGTAGTTTGCTTGAATTTTACCAATGCTTGTAACGAGCTCTCGTCCTATTAGGCTATCTGACAATTCAATCAACTTATTCTGAAACTCAGAAGCCTTCTCAAATTCACGCGTAGTGTTGTACAACGCAGCCAAATGTTTGTATGATTCAATCATTATCTGATTGTAGCCCCCAATGGCAGCGATGGAATCGGCGGCAACTAACGTCGAGATCGCCTTTGCGTATTTTTTTGTCTCATAGTATAGTGCTCCCAAGTAGACTAAATTTTCACCCTGCCACCGAGTATCATTGTCACGACGTGCGATCTCCAACGACTTTGACAAGTGGCCTTCTGCAGTCGACCAATCTCGTAACCAATAAGAGGCTTCACCAAGTCCATATTCACCCATCATGGTGATTTCACTCGAACAGTGATCACCGCAAAAGGCCAGGCCTTTCAGAGTAAATTCCTTGGCTTCAGAAAATTTGTGAAGGTGCAAATAACACAATCCAATATTTAGGTAGATCATGTCAAGATCAGCCAAATAATTAGCTTCCAATTTCAGTGCAACGCAATCATTATAATACTTTAAGGCGCTTTCATAGTTGTGCAACTTAAAATATACCAATCCAATATTATTGAGAGTCACACTAATCTCTTCCTTAATTCCGTCAGCTTCTCGCAATATCAACGATTGAAAATTGTATTCGAGGGCCTTGTCATAGACTGCTTGATATGTATATGCCAGCGCTAATCCATTGAGAATCTTTTTCTGTTCGTCGATTATGTTATTTCTTCTGGAAATAGGTAGTACTTGTGTTAGGATCTCAATCGACTCATGAGGTTTATCAAGTCGTCTCAGTGATTGCCCCAGAATTCTACCAGCCTTAACAATTTTAACCGAATCCCCAAATTGCCAGGCGTATTTAAGTCCTTCGGCAGAATACTTACAAGCTAGCGAATCCTCCACTCCTATGAGATGCCATGATAGCTCAATGTTAGCGGCCATAATAGTTTTTAGATCGCGACTCGTCTCAAGAAGACTTAAAAGCGAATCAATCTTCGATTGATCCTGCGCTTGAACATGAGCACTGAATAGTAACACGGCAATGAAGCTCAATGCTTTTACCGCTTTAAGAAAATATGTTACACAAGTGATTTTCAAAATTCTCTTAAACAATATAATCAACATGTATGTCCGTACTTCGTATCATCAAACTAAAACAAAACACAACCTAAAACTCACCCACTATGAAAAAAGTAATCTACATGGTTCTCCTTGCTTTCGCGACATCTTTGGCATTCACTGCATGCACAGAAGAGGAAGTTGCTCCTAGCACTGTCATGAATGGCGGTGGTGGTGGTCTTGATCCAAAATAGACTTCAACCTTTCAATTTTACTAGTACCCCATTAACATAAGACAATTATGAAAAAGCTAATAACGATCGTACTTTTCTGCCTTGCTACATCTCTTGCATTCACTTCTTGCACCGAAGAAGAGGTAACACCTAAGTCCTACAATGGCGGAGGAGCAGGAATAGACCCCAAGCCATAAAAATCACCCTCCAACCTCAACTCAACTTCTATGAAAACTAAGATAACACTCTTGATCGCTGCCGTAGCTGTCGTAACGCTTTCTTTTACTTTTGCCACAACGGCACGGGTAGACAAGAAACAGGTAACGGTCGCTAAGATCGAGGATCAATCTGCTCCAGCCGGAGGATTCGCGCTGGAAGAGAAGTAGATCCGGAATCCAGAAGATATCAAATACCCCCGGAAAACAGGGGGTGGGTCACAACCCTACCCCTATGCCGCGTAGCCGTTGTTCCCGCCGTAAAAGGTGTCGGAACAACGATGCACCGGTATCCGAACTTCAAATCCCGGTCGTGCGCGGTACGATCATTAACTATCACTGCAGACTTTGGCCAACTAATAAATAGACAATTCAAAGGTCTCAAAGTGCCCTGAAACTTTATTGCCAAAGAGCACGACAATCTAATGTGAATAAAAAAAGGGACGATTCGCCCCCTTCTTCCCTGGTTACTTTTACCAGACCTTTCAATACAGACCTAACGGAGGGGGTAACGATCAGATGCCCGAACTTATGGTGTCAACTTAGCGATCGTAACCTCCACTCGACGGGCGATTATGTCTGTAATAGTTGTCTGACATTGACACGTTTCTGTTCATTTTTTTCAAAAACCCGGCGAAATCTTACATCATAAAACCCGCTAAATCACGGGTTAGCTACCGGTTCCTTATACGCCTGACGCGCTCTTAGCTGCAATACCTGGAACATCTCCTGGTCACGGATATACCCCGGATTCGGGGTGGTCAACAGCTTGTCGCCAGCAAAAATACTGTTCGCGCCGGCCATGAAGCAGAGCGCCTGTTCCTCCAGATTCATCCGCACACGGCCGGCCGACAACCGCACCATGGCCCGTGGCATGATGATCCGTGCCGTCGCGATCATGCGCACCATATCCCACACGGACACCCTCGGCTGATCCTCCAACGGCGTCCCCTCTACCGGCACCAGTGCATTCACGGGGACCGATTCCGGATGCTCGGGCAACGTCGCCAGGACGTGCAACATTCCTATGCGATCGTCTATCTTCTCTCCCATTCCTATGATACCGCCCGAACACACGCTGATCTTTGCCCCGCGCACGTTGTCCAGCGTATCCAGACGATCGTCGTATGTACGCGTCGTAATGATGTCGTTGTAAAACTCAGCACTCGTATCAAGATTGTGATTGTAGGCGTACAGTCCCGCGTCTTTTAACTTCTGCGCCTGTTGTGAGGTAAGCATACCCAGGGTGCAACACACTTCCATGCCCATCGCACTCACGCCTTTCACCATGGAGATCACTTTATCGAAGTCGCGGTTATCGCGCACCTCGCGCCACGCAGCGCCCATACAGAAGCGCGTGCTGCCCGACTCCTTAGCGTCCGCTGCATGCTGCAATACTTCGTCCACCTCCATCAGCCTCTCTACCTTTACGTTCGTGTGATAACGGGCCGCCTGGGGACAATACGCGCAATCTTCCGGACAGCCTCCAGTCTTCACCGATAACAGGGTGCACACCTGCACCTCACCCGCTTCGTGATACTGACGGTGAACGGTGGCCGCTTCGTAAATGAGTTCGAGCACGGGCCGGTTAAAGATCGACGCGATCTCCTCGCGTGTCCAGTCGTTTCTGATGTCGTTCATGATATGAGTTTTCAACCTGATTTCATTTTATCCATAGCCTATTCGGCAACCTGCGGCCATGCGCACTAACCGTCCGCCGTGTACCAGACACACCTGTCTGCGTTGATTTTCGATTTTTCCGTAGCTAATGAATTCGCAACGTATAGGGCATACGCGCCTGTGTTCCCTGGTAGGACTTCACATCCTTCAGCTGATTGTACAGATAATAGTACCCGCCCAATTGCTCACGAATGACACTCTCTTCATTGTCTTCCTCGATTTGCGTTACAATCTGTTCAAAAAAAGACGGCGTGTAGCGTGGATAAAAGCGCACCTTGTAGTCGTCTTTCAGATCGGCCGCGGCAGCCGCCACCTTTACCGCATCCTCGAACGTACCGATGATATCCACAAGACCGCGTTCCTTCGCCTGCAACCCACTCCATACACGCCCTGACGCGACCGCCTTGATAGCCTCCTGTGTCGTGTTTCTTCCTTCCGCAGCCTTCTTCGTGAACGTGTCGTACACGTCTTCTGTGCGCTGCTGCCAGATGCTGCGCTCCACCTCTGTCAACGGCCGACTGATGGTGATCAACTCACCTATCTCACCGGTCTTCAACTCTTCGCTCGTAATGCCCAGCTTGTTGCCCAGGAAACCACTCGCATCGTACAACACGCTGAAGACGCCTATCGAACCGGTTATCGTATGCGGCTGCGCTACAATGGTATCACACGCCATCGCCATGTAATAACCGCCGGATGCCGCGTAGTCTGCCATCGATGCAATAACAGGCTTTGACTGTGAAGTAAGCATGATCTCTCTCCACATCGCATCTGATGCGAGCGAACTGCCCCCAGGCGAGTTGATGCGGATCACCACCGCCTTCACATCTTCGTCTTCGCGCACCTTACGCAATTCTTTCGTGAAAGTCTCTGACGCAATCACACCCTGCGACGCATCAGCCTTGCCTGATACGATCGTTCCTTCGGCAACGATCACAGCCACTTCATTCTTCGATGTGCCCGTAGCCGTTACGGTCTTCTTGTACGTAGTGTACTTCACCAACGAAAGCTTGTCGACACCTGCACGCTTCTTCACAATCTCTTCAACCTGGTCGGCATACGCCAGTGAATCAATGAGCCCGAGCTCCTTCGCCTGCGCAGGATTGTGAACCAGCATCTTATCTGATATTTCTTTGACCCGCTCAACAGGAAGCTTTCGTGCAGCAGCCACACCCGCGATGACCTGGTCGTTAATCGACTCAATCAGCTCCGTGAGCTGCAAACGGTTCTGCTCACTCATCTTCTCCAGTATAAAAGGTTCGACGGCACTCTTGAACTCGCCAACGCGGAATATCTCGGGCTTGATTTCAAGCTTGTCGAACAAGCGTTTGAAGAACGTAACATCAATAGCCAGTCCGTTAAACTCTACATCGCCTTCAGGGTGCAAATAAATCTTGTCGGCCACCGACGCGAGGTAATACGCCTGCTCGGTCATGCCTTCACTGAATACAATCACCCATTTCCCGCCTGAACGGAAATCCTCCAGGGACTTGCGTATCTCCTCTATCGCCGCATAGCCGGCCTGAGGCGCGGACACATTCAGATAAATTCCCTTGATTTTAGCGTCGTCCTTCGCCTTCGAAATCGCCAGGCGCAGTTGCGCGAGTCCTACAGGCCGCGGCGTATTGCCACCGAAAAACGGCACGCCGGCAAATGGGTCCTCGCGTTCGGTCTCTACAATGGGTACATCGAGATCAAGGTGCAGCACGGAATTATCGCCGACTAATACTTCATCACCACCCGACATCGAAATGATCCAGATCAAACCGAAGATCACCACGACCATCGCCACGATCGAACCAAGGCAGGAGGCGAAAAAACTCTTGAAAAAATTCATAGAATACTTCTTTAGATTTCAAAAGTACACAATACTCATTCGAATAAAAAAGTATGTTTGTAGTGCCATGATCAACCAATCGGTCTACCTCCTCATCGGCTCCAACCTGGGTGACCGGCACAAGCACCTGAGCGACGCGCTGTGGGCTATAGAGACCAGAGCCGGTGTGATACGAGGTCGGTCGTCAGTATACGAAACCGCTGCGTGGGGCAAGACCAATCAACCTTCATTCTTCAACCAGGCTGTTCGCATCACCACCTTTCTCAACCCTGACGAATTGCTGACGCAGTTGCAGTTAATAGAGAAGTCCATGGGCCGGGAGCGAAAAGAAAAGTGGGGCGAGCGTGTCGTCGACATTGACATCCTTTTCTATGGCGATCAAATCGTGGACACGCCAGACTTAAAGATCCCGCATCCTGAACTGCAGAACCGCCGGTTTGCCCTCGTGCCCATGTCGGAGATTGCCGACGATCTCATTCATCCAAAGCTGTACCAAACGATTCACGAGTTATTGAAGAACTGCCAAGACTCGCTCGCCGTCAAAAAAGTCTAAGGCAATCCGACGACAGGCCACGCTGCGGCTTTTCAATATTGCCTTTCAATCAACCAATCAACAGATCAACAAATATCTAGAGACTCATCGCCTCCACATCGGGTGCGATCTTCTTGATCAGTCCCTGCAATACCTTGCCTGGCCCACATTCGACAAACGTTGTGGCCTTTCCGATCTTCACCATATTCTGTACCGACTGCGTCCAGCGTACGGGGCTGGTTAACTGTGCCATGAGATTCTCTTTAATGATGGATATGTCCGTAGCCGGCAATGCATTTACGTTTTGGTATATCGGACAGACCGGCGATGTGAATGCCGTTGAAGCGATGGCATCGGCAAGTTCTTTGCGAGCGGGTTCCATGAGCGGTGAATGAAACGCACCCCCTACCTGCAAAGGCAACGCTCTGCGGGCACCGGCCGCTTTCAACTTCTCGCACGCAATGTCTATTCCCTTGATCGATCCGGATATCACCAGTTGTCCGGGACAGTTATAATTCGCGGCGACCACGATTTCGTCGGTGATCGACGCACAGATCTCCTCTACCCTGGCGTCGTCCAGACCGATGATGGCGGCCATCGTTGAAGGATTGATCTCGCACGCGCGCTGCATAGCCGTCGCACGAGACGAGACCAGGCGAAGGCCATCGTCGAACGAAAGCGCACCGGCCGACACCAGTGCTGAGAACTCACCGAGCGAATGGCCCGCAACCATGTCGGGTCTGAATGTGTCATTTGTAAGGGCTACAGCAACGGAATGAACAAAGATGGCGGGCTGTGTCACCTTCGTTTGCTTCTGTTCATCGGCCGATCCGCTGAACATAATTTCCTTCAGATCGAAACCGAGAATTTTGTTGGCGCCATCAAAAAACTCGCGCGCGCGGGCATTGGCTTCATAGAGGTCCTTGCCCATGCCCGTGAACTGGGCGCCCTGTCCGGGGAATACGTATGCTTTCATGAGTTGCTGTGTTAAATCTATCTTTGCGTGAACCGTCAACGGTGCTCAGCGCTTTCCCGTTGACGAAATTTTCACGCAATTTTAAGGGTAAAGTTTGAAACTAAAAAGACAACGGCACTCCGCATGTGTTGCGTGTATCAATACCGTTGTGAAATCCCTATGCCTTATTCCAGAAACCTGGACTTCAGCGACGGATCCGGCACCATGCAAACGGCTCTCTTTCCAAACCAGCGATAGCGCGACGTGGCAATCAGGTTGTACACAACATCGCGAAGAGGCCGTGGCACGATAACCAGTGCCTTCAACATTGGCCATAGGCCTGGAAGATACCTCACCACCCGCAAAACCGCATCGCTGCGTTGATACATTTTTCCATCGTCAATAACGATTACGCTATGCAACGTGTTTGGATCGAGGCCGTGGCGGCGAAGCTGTTCATGCCCGAAGTCTGATTGCAGCGAAGCAAACCTGAAGCGCGCGCCCGGATCGCGGCGGATCACAAACTGAACAAAACCATTACAAAGATTGCAAACGCCGTCGAACATCACGAGCACGTGGCCCGCTAGCGGATCAGGTGAATCCATCCCTTCAGCGTCCTGGTGTTACTGGAAGGATCGACCGAGTCGAATACCACCTCGGCCACGTAGTAGTACACGCCAGTAGACAACTCAGTGTTCTTACTGTCGCGACCATCCCAGTCGATGTAAATCGAATTTGTCTCATTGCCAATGCGCGCAGAATAGTTATAAACCTCCTGGCCCCATCGGTTATACACAGTGAAGTTTACACTCTGCACAAACCGTGCGCACTTGAGCTTCAGTTCCTGCGGAATGCAGTCACCCTCCTCGCCACAGTCGTATCCCCGAATGCTGTAGGCGCTGAAGAAGTCGTTCAGTTCATCGTCGTTCGGCGTGAAAACGTTTGGCAGCTCATAATACGGACAGTTGTCAACGCACATCTCATCGCTCAGTTCTCCGATGTTGCCCGAGATGTCGACCGCCGCTACCTTATAACATCGGGCAAACGACAAGAGGTTATTGTCTATATAAAAGGTGTCGCGCACGTTCTCAGCTATGAGGGAGAATTCTCCCCCTTTTGTACTCGATGCGTAGACATTATAACTGCGCACGTCATTGCGGCAAGAAGAATCTACGGCACGACTCCAGAAAATGATGTTGCTATACGAATCTTTCTGACAATACTTTTCATAATACTCATTGCAATCGGCGAAATCCAGCGTACTGCGTAGTGGCGGTTCCAGCTTGCAGGGAGGAATGGTGTCGCCCGGCTGAGCGCAGATGATTTGGGAGAAATTACTCAACGGCTGCATGATCTTGGGATTGCCGTACCCGCCTAGCGTCATGACCCGATAACAATAGATCTGATTATCAACCAGCGGAACACCATTCCATTGGCCTTCATCGAGGTAGACAAATCCAGAGGCACCTACATCGACGCTGTCAATCAGTACCAGGTCTGCCTCGGTAGCCCCCTCCGGCCCCCGATACACCAAATGTTTCTTTGGCTTTGTCTGAATGTTATTCGACCAGGGCACCAATGCCTGCCATGACAAGTCGATGCGTTTCACACCGCTGTTTGCGTCCAGCCTCACCGATGAAGCCGCTGCTGAAGTACCGAGGAACACGCCGTTCGAAGCGTAGGCCGCAACACTGTAATTGTACACATTCTCTGCGGTGTTCAATCCATCGTCGACAAATGTCGTATCCATAAAAGTACCCGGCGGCGACACATTTATCGAATCGCCTGCCCGCGCAAAGCCAACGGCCCTGAATATGCGATAACTGTAAGGCGGCGGGAACTGCCCGGGGTCTGCATCAAATGGCTTGCGCCAGCTCACCCGGATGCGTCCATCGCTAAGATCCGTCTCGTCAACCGTAACGTGCGTTATGACCGGCACATCGGCCAGTATCGGTCCGATGCAGGTGTCCCTGGAAACATAACTCTCGCCGCCCCGAGGCAGCGGGAAGATGGCGACCAAACGATAACAATACTTCGCTCCCGGCGCGAGCTTTTTGCCTCCATTGTTGTCGACATAACTAGTGACCGGAACAGAAGGTGCGCCGGTCGTCTTGATCGGCAACGTGTTGATTAGTTCATAGCCGAGAAAGTCGGGCATACCCGTCTGACAATTATCCGGCTCGAAATCAGTTCCATCGACCTTCCGCCAGATCTGCATGGTTGATGCGTTCTGACAAAAGTACGGATCCCACTTGAGCTCAGCCGTGCGATTCACCAGATCGAGTTTCGCATCGTCCCACTCTGGCGCAGGACCAACCACCTTGATGAACCAGGTCTTGAAGGTTACCAGACGGGGCCCATTCTGCGGTTTATCCGTTATCTTGAACACTACCTGATAAGGCTGATCCTTTACGTGCAGACACTCTGTATTCCAGGTAAATTTCGTCTGGGCCGGAGGTTGTGACGGGCGAAAATCGTCGACTTCGGGAACCGGAGAATAAGAAGCCGGCGACTGGGCGGCCGGGAAATTAAATATTTCTGAGAAGGCCTCGATCTTCACCTGGTCGTTGTCAGGATCTATTCCAAGAATCGTGGCATTCAGCGTGGTGCCAGCGACCACACACGTATCGGCCGGAAGAATGAGATCAGGGCGCTCATTATCGCAGTCATCCACAATGATCTGCATGTCGCGGCGAACATATCCCACCTTGTACCAGACGCCGGCCTTCTTTCGCCATTCAATAACATTGAATGCGATGTTGTACTCGCCAATCGCCCCGGGAGAATCCCAGGTAATGGTTCCGCTGATGGGATCGATGGAAAAAGTAGGTGTACCAGTACCCGTTTCGTTAGCGGTGTTGTAGTTCGTATAAAACTTGGGATCGTTGGGGTCTTTGTAGTTGATAACTTCGGTGTTCCGATCGCTGAAGGGAATCACCATTTCGTATGACAGGCTGTCGCCATCGGGATCGTAGGCACCTGGATTGTGTGTGAAGGCCACGCCCGTGCAGGCCTGATCGATAGGGGCAATCAAAAGGTTCGGCGTGTTGTTACATCCCAGGAACGGATCTACTGAAAGATCCGTCTCGAGATAAAACATAGTATTGACCGACGCATCCATGTTCAGCACGCCCTCGTTCCGGTTCGGTTCGCGGTAGCTGATCAGGTAACGGCCCACGCCTGGATAGGTGTGCTGGATGGTAAACGATGCCGTTGCCACACTTCCGTCCGGGTTGAGGTCGTACCGAATAGTATTTGGTGTTTCGGGCACGGCAATAAAGGTACCGTCGCCAAAATAGAGGTATTCGGTATCACCGCCGAACAACACGTTGGTGTCTTTGGTGTTTGTATAGACTGTGACGGTGATGATAAAGGTGAGGCTGGAACAGTTTTGTCGGACGGCGACAATCTCACCCGCGCGAAGGTGCGTCGCCCTGGCTTCGAAAGCGGCAAGCATCGTAAGCAAGAGCGTAATTGTCCACGCCTTCCCAATCAAATTCCTTCCCGGCAAAAGTTCCATGTTGCTGATGTGCCTTGATCGACGGGTACAATATATAACCCTTTTCGTTTACTTAAAACAACACATTAACTAACGTGTTGGGCAAGAAATTAGTCTCAAATGGCCGGCTAAATGTTTTTGATTCCTCCCCATTAAACCCCGGCGCTCCTGCGCGATCTAAGGAACGATGAGAATGCACGCAAATACGAAACATCTGTTGCTCCGGTCCGGTTTCGGTCCGGTGCCCACGGATCCCGACCGGGTCGAAGTGTCGGCGTTATTCCAACAGGTCCGCAAGCCGCGACCACTGGCCGTGGTGGATAGAATCCAGCCCGACCGACCGGACGACGAGCGCGTGCGAAAGGAGATGTTCCAGCAGGCCCGGAAACAGATCCTCACCCTCAATGGCACCTGGATGTCGCAGCTGGCAATGCCCGACACCCGCCTTCGCGAGAAAATGACATTGTTTTGGCACGATCACTTCGCCTGTCGTGTGCGCGCCCCTTTTCTGGCTCAACAGAACAACAACCTGTTACGCGAATTCGCACTTGGTAGCTTTCGCACCTTATTGATGTCGGTGTCAAAAGATCCGGCGATGCTCCAATTCCTTAACAATCAACAGAACAAGAAGGACAAACCAAACGAAAATTTCGCCCGCGAACTGATGGAACTATTCACGATGGGTCGGGGCAACTATACGGAGCACGACATCAAAGAGGCGGCTCGCGCATTTACGGGCTGGGCCTTTAGTCCCCTGACCGGGGATTTCGTTTTCCGCGAGAAGGCACACGATTCAGGCACCAAGAAGTTTCTCGGGAAGCAGGGGCACTTTACCGGCGAAGACATTATCGGGATGATACTCGAACGTCGCGTTACGGCAACTTTCGTGACGGAAAAGATCTACCGTTACTTTGTCGATGCGACGCCCGACAGGGAGGTGATCGAAACGCTGGCAAAACGTTTTTTCGATTCCGACTATTCGATCGAAGTCCTCATGAAAGAATTGTTTTCCACTTCAGCATTTTATGATGACCGGCACCGGGGCAATCGCATCAAGTCGCCCGTGGAGCTGCTGGCCGGTATCATCGCACAGACGGGTGGAGCTTTCGAGAATCCCGATGCCCCACTATTTATCCAGCGGGCGCTGGGGCAAGTATTATTCTTTCCCCCCAACGTGGGTGGATGGCCCACGGGCACGGCCTGGATCGACAGCTCCAGCCTTACGTTCAGACTCTCTCTGCCCGCCGTCTTGTTGGGGAATGCAGAAGTGGCCATCGAGGCAAAGGATGATGGAGACATTAATAATGTGACGAACACGACCGACACCAGGCGCCTCAGCATGCGCGTAGACTGGTCGTTGCTCGCCAAAAAATTCCACGGCCACAGCGCGGAAGAAACCCTTCACCGCATCGAAGACTACCTGCTGGCTAGACCTACCCGTGACGATAACCGGAAACTGATGCGAGAATTTACCCATAGCGCAGCCGATGAATCCGATTTCGTTCGAAGGGCATTCATTGGCTACATGTCACTGCCGGAGTACCAGATGAGCTAAGTTTTGCATGAAATAAGTCTGAAAGTAAAACTTCTCATAACTTCGATAATAATTTGATAATGAGTTTTTTATATACAATTAATTAAACTCATACTATAAGACATTTTTCAGCGGCCGGCATATTGGATCGCAGCCTTCAATTACAAATCAGGACACCATGAACACACGACGAAAGTTTCTTCAACAATCACTATTGGGCACGGCCGGGACGCTGCTTATTCCCGGCTTTCTGAAAGCCTATGAACAGCGGGGATCAGCCAGTCTGAACAACGAAAGGAAGGTCGTAATCATTCAATTGTCAGGTGGCAACGACGGATTGAATACAGTGGTTCCTTACCGGAACGACCTGTATTACCAGGCACGCCCAACGATTGCCATAGGCGCCGATAAGGTATTGAAAGCCGCCGCCGAACTGGGATTCCACCCCGCGCTGCAACCCCTCCATGCATTGTACGACGACGGTATACTGGCCGTGGTGAACAACGTCGGATATCCCAACCCGGACCGTTCACACTTTCGGTCCATGGACATCTGGCAATCTGCCAGCGCGCCGGACGAATACCTGGATACCGGATGGATTGGACGCTACCTGGACTCAAGCTGCCAGTCCTGTGCCACACACCGCGCCATTGAGTTGGACGATACGTTAAGCCTGGCCCTGAAAGGAGCAAACATAAAAGGTATGGCCGTAAAAGATACGGCCAAACTGTACCGGGGCGTTCATCGCGAACTGTATCAGGACGTTGCGCGTGGAGCCGGTACGCAACAAGATCCTTCGCTCCAATATCTCTACAAGACGATGGCCGAGACAGTCTCGTCGGCCGAATACCTGCACGAAAAGACCCGTGTGCTGTCGTCGCGCAAAAACTATCCGTCAGGTCCTTTCGCGGCCAAACTGAAGTCAACTGCCGAACTCATTCACGCCCAGGTAGACACGCGTGTGTTTTATGTGTCGCTCACCGGCTTCGATACACACGTGAATCAGCCTAATCAACATCAACGCCTGCTGGCTGCGTACTCGGAGGGGCTACACGCATTCGTGAACGATCTCGGTAACGAAGAGATGAAAAATGTTCTGATCATGACTTTTTCAGAGTTTGGACGACGCGTTCAACAAAACGGAAGCGGGGGTACGGACCACGGTACGGCTAACAACATCTTCATCATTTCGGGAAGTTTGAAGAAAAAAGGTTTCCTCAATGAGACGCCTGACCTTTCACTTCTTGATGAAGGTGACTTAATCCATCGTGTTGATTTCCGAAGCATTTATGCTACGATACTTGACAAATGGCTTGAAGTACCGTCTGTAAGAATTTTAAAACAGTCTTTCACGCCAACTGACTTTATATGATATATTGGCGACTTGTTAAAACCAAACTGTATCGCTTTCTGATGAACCTCGAAGACAAGGCGCGCGCTGCGTTGATCAAACGCGAGATGGAACTTCGATTGTTGATCAGACAAATGGAGCTGGACCGTCTGTCTCACGGAACGGTATTCCAGAAACTGGAGAAAGAACTTCGCGACGTAAGACAGCAACTCTCGGTAGCGCTTTAATGATACACTCACGCGGGCGCTAAGCCAGATATCTAAGCTGAAGGTAGCCTCCGCATCGCGTTATCCTATACGGCGTGTTATATTGCACGCTATTAACTTTAAAGCACTGTGCGCGTCGTCGGCGAAATCCCCCACCCATCCTGCAAGATCACGATACTTGCCTGGAACAACCGCTATCTTCTTAAGATCGAACAAGGTCTGCTCGAACAGACCTACAAAATCAACGAATACGACCTCGCTGGTGAACAAGAGGTGCGCACGATTGTCGACGAAACTTTTATACAAAACGCACTTATGCTATTCGAACAAATGCGCGACAACCTGCAAGGCGCTATGGATCGACTCTAGACTATCTTGCAAAGCGCTTAAAATCAGTACTTTTTGATCATCCATGCCGATTTTTGCTTTATTTTGCACTTTCCATGGAAGTAGTAGAGAAGAAAAATAAGAACAAGCCGTACAAACCCATCCTGGACGCTATACCCGACTGGCCGGTATATCAACTTAGCAAGAACCGCAAGGAATTCATCGAAGAAGTTGCCCTTAAAGCCTTCCAAGAAATAAAGAAGAATCGCCCCACGACCAAGGCGCTCATCGACGAACTGGAAGCAACGGTTTACCGCGAGCAGCAACGCATGAAGCGCAACCGCTGGCGCGTTGACCCGGTCGATGAACCCAAGTTCTGGAGCGACATCAAGGAAGATCTCGTTGCCCTTACGTCGAAGCCGATAGAAGAAGTGCAACTCAAGGCTGAAGAATTGCTGCATCGCATTGTATCGCGTTATGCAGAAGAGATCGCCGGCAACTTCAAGCCAAATTCTTATCGTCTCACCCGGGAAATTGTGAAGTTCTGGTTCGCACGCCTGCTGAATGGCGCGCGCGTGAAAAAGTTCGGAGCCTTTTTCAGGAATCGCTACACGCTGCGCGACAAGATCCAGATCGTGGGAAAGGTAAAGCAACTGCGCACGCTTGCCCGGGAAGGCACAGTGGTCATGGTGCCCACGCATTTCAGTAACCTCGATTCCATCCTCATTGGTTGGATCATTCACTCACTGGGATTACCCGCATTCATTTACGGAGCCGGATTAAATCTTTTTAACATCAAGATATTCGCCTACTTCATGAACAGTCTCGGCGCCTTTAAGGTCGATCGCCGGAAGAAGAATGTGCCCTATCTTGAAACATTGAAGTTTTATTCGATGCTGGCCGTCCAAAAGGGCGCACACAGCATCTTCTTTCCAGGTGGCACACGCTCCCGATCAGGTGCCATTGAGCACCATCTGAAACTGGGACTCCTCAATTCAACGATCGAGGCACAACGCAACCTCTATATGGACACACCGGAAGGTCAGCCGGTGCGAAAAATATTCATCGTGCCCGTTTCGCTAAACTATCACTTCGTTCTGGAAGCACCGGATCTCATTGATGAGTATCTCACCGCCAAGGGGCGCGATCGTTATCTTCCCGAACAAGACAAATACGGTAGCTGGCAGCTCATTCAATTCCTTTTCAAGTTTTTCACCAAAGGATCAAACATCTCGGTTTCGATTGGCCGCGGCCTCGACATTATGGGCAACCACGTGGATGATCTTGGGCAAAGCATCGATGCCCAGGGTCGTGTGATCGACACGCGCGATTACTTCGTCTCGCAAGGAGAAGTAACGATAGACAAGCAGCGGGAAGACGAATACACCCGCATGCTGAGCCAAAAGATCGTGACGGAGTATCATCGCATCAACCGGGTATTTGCCAGTCACCTGGTGGCCTTCGTAGCCTTTGAGATGTGGCAGAAAAAGCATTCCAAGCTCGACCTGTTCGGGCTGTTGCGTCTCCCGGAGGAAGATCAGGTCCTGCTGTACGAAGAATTCCGTGCTGCGTGCAAGCGCGTACGAAAGCAGATTTATCATCTTAAGGCGGAAGGCAAAGTGTATCACGCCACCCATCTCAAAGGAAATATCGACCTGGTCATTCGCCACGGACTGGAGAATGTCGGCATTTTTCATTTAAAGCGTCCGCTGCTCCTGAACAAGGAAGGCAACATCATCACGCGCGACTTCAACACCCTGTATTACTATCACAACCGTTTGGATGGCTATGAGCTCGAAAAGTTTATCTGACGATAAACCTGTCGGCGTTATCGGAGCCGGAAATTTCGGAAGTGTAGTGGCCAACCTTCTGGCACGACAACGCAACGTATTGCTATACGCACGCGACGAGCGCGTTGTTCAACGCATACATGAAACGCGCGAGAACCGGGGCCACAAAATGGATGTCCGGGTAACGGCAACCAACGACCTGGCGTACATCGCGGAGCAATGCGAAGTCCTCTTTCCTATCGTGCCCTCGGGACATTTTCGTTCGCTCATGCGCCAACTGTCGCCCTGGCTGCATCCTTATCACATTCTCATTCACGGTACGAAGGGGTTTGACGTGAACTTGCCTGACGGACAAACGCTGGACTCCGTCGATAAGCTTGATCGCAGCATGGTGAAGACCATGAGCGAGGTGATCCAGGAAGAAACAGTCGCCGTACGCGTAGGATGCCTGGCCGGACCGAACCTGAGTCGCGAACTCGCCGAAGGACATCCTGCGGCAACGGTAATCGCGAGCCACTTCAATGAAGTATTTACCATCGGCAAGCGCTTGCTTCGAAATGATCACTTCCAGGTGTATGGCAACAACGACATCGTCGGGGTGGAACTCGCGGGCGTTTTAAAGAACGTGATCGCTATCGCCGCGGGTGCGCTCAATGGCATGGGTTATGGCGAAAATGCACGCGGACTCCTCGTTAGCCGCGGTATGGTGGAAATGGTCTATCTGGGCAGAGCGTTGGGGGGCAACACCAAAGCCTTCCTTGGTGTTGCCGGCATAGGCGACCTGGTCACGACATGCAACAGTTCCCTGAGCCGAAATTTCACCGTTGGCCACCGGCTGGCAAAAGGGGAACGCCTGAGCGAAATATTGCAAAGCACGGACGAAATAGCCGAAGGCATCAACACGGTTAAGATCGCCAAAAAATGCGCCGATCACTACAAGGTTCGTGCACCAATAACCACCACGTTGTATCAGGTGCTGTTCGAAGACATGACCGTAAAAAAAGCCCTGGAATACCTGATGCGCTATCCGCTCAACGTCGACATTGACTTCCTCGATGAAGGTCACGACTAGTCCATCCGGAGTTTTCGATATCGCGTTCTGAGATTGGGTGGGAATTGACAGGTATGCTGAATAAATCTAACCTCGAACACCCATGGCGTTAAATGTTAGAGAAGTATTTCCCTTACATTTTCTCTCATTTTCATCGCCAGTTCATCGAGTGGAAGGTCGTTGATGTCCCTGCCAAATGGATCTTCAATTTCTTCGGCAATCAGTTCCACGCTGAGCAACACAAATGAGATGAGGACCACGATGGGTATCGTGAGGTATCCCGATTGGCTGAGAAATCCAAACGGCAGCGTGATGATGTAGATGAAGATGAATTTCTTCACGTACATCATATAGGAGTACGGGATCGGTGTATTCTTGATGCGCTCGCAGGCGCCCAGGTTATCCAGAAAGTCCTTCAGTTCCTTGTCCATGTTGATCAGTTGATCGCCAGTTATTTTTCCCGCGCGATACATGTCATTTACCCGTCGGTGCATGAGGGCCGCGATCCGGTTGGGCTTGTGCTTGTATTTCCTGAGATCGTTCAGGAAGTTGTCGTCCGGAGGATCCATCTCCGCCAACTGTACTCCCGTGCGAAGGCTTTCTTTCATGGCGAACACAAAATTGGGGATCATTTTCGCAAACCAGTCCCGGTCTTCGTGATCTTCCGGGCTGACGGCGGCGCTGATTTTCATAGCAAAGGTCCGTGTACTGTTAACCATGCCACCCCAGAGCCGGCGTCCCTCCCACCACCGGTCGTAGGCAGTATTGGTGCGAAACACCAAAAAGAGGCCCAGCACGACACCCAGGAGCTGATGCATGGCCACCGTGGGTTGAAAATGGGCGTGATCGATATCGAAATGATAAATCAGGACAAAGCACAGCACGCCCGAGTAAACTGCCATAAACGCCAGGGCGGGCCAAAGCTTGTATAGTACCTGCTTGCTGTACGAGTGGAAGATTAAGGACATCCACTGCTTCGGATTATAGGTGACCATTTGTGGGAATTATCCCGCAATAACCAGATTCATTGAATTATTTGCAATTCCACTATCTTTCGGATCAAATTAATTCGCCTTCCATGAAGCACGCCGGCTTACTCCTCGCGATCGTTACATTTTCATTTACAGGATTACACCGCCTGGAAGCCCAGGACTACCTACTTACGTCCAAGGGCGATAGCATCGCAGGTCAGGTGAAGCCCCTGCTATACGGAACCGAAAAGAAAGTGCAGGTGACCAATGCTAACAAGAAGAAAGAAGTGTATTCCATTTTCCAGGTGCGACGATACCGTTTTCACGACGAGCTGTTCGAACCCATCAAAGGTCCGGACGGATTCACTTTCATGAAGCTTGAGAAGTCGGGTTACCTTTCGCTATACAGTTATCAGCTTCCCAACCAGGTCACCTTTGAAGGCACCTACCTGATGCGACGCGATGGTAAGGGCATGGATGTACCCAACATCAGTTTTAAGAAATCGATGAAGGCCTATCTGAAAGATTGCTCCGTGGTGGTGGATCGCATCGACAAGGGAGAACTGACGCGAAAGAATCTGAACGAAATCATCGACACATACAATCAGTGCATTCAAAACAACACCATCAATCACGAGGAGGTTGCTGCGACTCAAGTCGTTCAAGCCAAGTCAATGGGCGCCTGGGGTGAACTCGAGAACCAGGTAAAGGCCGCATCGGACTTCGACGGTAAGCCCAATGCGCTGGAGATGATCCAGGAAATCAAGGGAAAGATCGAACGTTCGGAGAAGATACCGAACTTTCTGATCGACGGACTCAAGGGCGTACTCAAGGATGAAGCATTCCAGCCGGCGTTAGCAAATGCGCTGAAAGAGATCAAATAAAACGTTTTATCAACACCAATAGCCGTATCGTTGCAAGATGTCGTTCGTGCCACAGCACGTAAGCGCTGCTGAGGGTTACGACACAGGCCAGCGCAAACAGGTACCCGCCGTCGTTCTGTACGACAATGCCGAGCAGCGTGAGATGCATCATAAGGGCACCTGCCATGAGTCCAAGTGCCATCACAGCCCCCAGCCACGCCGTGGCGCGTATGAGCAACAGGGCACCAGCAAGGAGCTCGGCCGTGCCTACGGCAAATCTTCCCCAGGGCTCTATTCCTATAGTGCTGAAAATGTAGATCGATTCGGGCGATCCCGTAAACTTGAAGTAAAGGGTTTGAAGCAGGATCACGGCCGCCAGTATTCGGGTAGCGTGAAAGATAATGAGGTTGGTCTTTTCCGTTTTCATAGGGTTGTGAATGATAGATAGGATTTCCAGTTGAATGGTCCGGCGGCCGTCCGATGGCGCGCCCTGCACACCTTAACGACCCGGCGGGAAAGTTGGTCGCGAGAATCTGCCAGGTCTGTCGTGCGCACGACAAAAACAGCGCGAGAATCGCCACCGCTGCTACAAGGTGGTCACGTCCCACGGAATCCGCGCATCATACAAAATGGAGCCATTGATCACCGTAAGCGGCGACTTGAGGTTGTCGGCATAGATGGATCCCGTTCCCAGCCCCTGGGGAAGGTACGTGTTGAACTCCGACGTGAACTGACAGATGGCGTTGAGGCCGATGTTCGACTCGAGCGCCGATGTAATCCACCATCCGATGCCGAGCGCCTCGGCTTGCGAAATCCATTCCCTGCAGCCCTGGAATCCGCCATGAAGCGATGGCTTAAGAATAATGAACCGCGGCCGGGCGGTTTCCAGCAATTGGCGCCGGCTTTCCAGTGATAAGTGCACGATCAGCTCTTCGTCAAGTGCAATGGGAATAGGGCTATCGTTGCAGAGGGCAGGCAGCAACGGTGATCCTACACGAAGAGGTTGCTCAATAGAATGAATGTTGAACTGCTCCAGAACGCGAAGGCGCCCCAGGGCTACGTCATCGCCAAAGCTTCCGTTCGCATCAAGACGGATGTCCAGCGCATTACCAAAGCGTTCCCGTATAGCCCCGAGGAGGCGGCATTCTTCCTCGAAATCAATGCCCCCGATCTTCAGCTTCAGACACGCAAAGCCCTGCAGCGCTTTTTCGTGAATCTGCTTCAGCATGAAATCGCGATCACCCATCCAGATGAGGCCGTTGATGGGAATGGGATCGCCCTTCACAAAACTATTGGCGAAGATCATCCGGTTACCGCCCTGCAGGAAGTCAAGCAAAGCGGTCTCGAGGCCGAAAAGAATCGAGGGATAATCCCGTGGCACGATTCCATCCGGTTGTGCTGCCAGCGTTGAAAGGTCAGGTGAAGTGCCGGTGATAGCCGAGGCGACCTGATGAAGTTTGCGCTCGTACCCGGGCACGTCGTCGATACTTAAACCCGGCAGCGGACCGCATTCACCAAAGCCCATCACCCCGGGACGAGTATCATCCCATATACTGAGGAACCACGACGTTTTTGTATCCATAGCGCCACGCGACGTGCGGGCATGGAAGTTGAAGTGAAAGACGCGCTTCCGTACGGTACAGACGATGGCCATAGCTATGCGAAATTAACGTTTTCGGACTAACTTGCCGGGCTCATGATGTTCGACCTGAACGAATTCACTTATGCCCTTCCCCCGGAAAGGATCGCAACACATCCGCTACCCGAGCGCGACCAGTCGAAGTTGCTCGTCTATGATCGCGGTGAAATCCGCCACGAACGCTTCGACGCCATTGCCCAACAACTGCCTTCGAACGCGCTGCTGGTATTTAACAATACCAAAGTGATTCCCGCGCGCCTGCAATTTAAGAAAGACACGGGCGCCGACATCGAAGTATTCCTATTGGAACCGCTGGAACCCTCGCCGTTGGTCGCCACAGCAATGCAGGCTGAAGGTCAGGCGACCTGGCGGTGTGCCATCGGTAATCTCAAGAAGTGGAAACCGGGGATCACCTTGCATAAGTCCGTGGGTGAAGTCGAACTAGTGGCGGAACTAAGGGACCGTGATCAGGGCACTGTCCTGCTGTCGTGGAAAGGCGGATTTCCCTTTGCCACTACCATCGCCCTGCTTGGCGATGTGCCCCTGCCTCCCTACATCAAACGCGCGGCGGAGATCTCAGACCAGGAGCGCTATCAAACGGTGTATTCGCGCAACGCGGGCGCCGTAGCTGCTCCAACGGCCGGCCTACACTTCACTGAGCGCGTTTTTCAATCGCTCGCCGCCCGGGGAATTGAAACGGACTATCTCACCCTGCATGTGGGCGCCGGTACGTTTCAGCCGATTAAGACGCCATCGGTAAAGGATCACACGATGCACGCCGAACAAATTACCGTAACGGCCGCCAACGTTCGGAACCTCGTGAGAAATTCTGAGGTCATTGCCGTTGGCACAACTTCGATGCGCACACTGGAAAGCCTGTACTGGTATGGCGTAAAATTGCTTCATGATCCGGAAGCAACTTTTCATGTGGCACAACGTGATCCATATGCGCTGTACGAGCAGCTGCCCACCACGGCCGAGGCCTTGCAAGCTGTGGAAGGTTTCATGGACCGTCGTCAGCTGGTCAGCATTACAGGCGAAACCGCTATCTATATATTACCCGGCTACACTTTCCGGGTCTGTACCGGACTGATCACCAACTTCCACCAGCCGGGCTCTACCCTGATCGTTCTGGTGGCAGCGTTTCTGGGAAATGATTGGCGCAACGTATACGACGAAGCCCTGCGGCAGGATTATCGATTCCTGAGCTATGGAGACAGTTCGCTGTTGTTCCCTCGTAGTCAATTTGACTATAAGCCTTAACCACGATGCGATCGGGGGAAGGAAATCCAAACCCTTCGTGGGTTATTTTCCCGCCTCCAATTCGTTGAGATCAACAATCCGAACCTCCACGCGACGACCTTCCTCCTTTGAAACCTTCTCATCTTTCGTAGCACCATAACCTCGCGCCACAATGCGCCTTCTTACAATGCCTTTGTGATTGATGTAGTCCAGTACCGAGATGGCTCGCTTGTTCGACAGGTCCCGGTTCATTTCTTCCGTACCTTCCGCAGAAGCGTATCCGGAAATCTGCACTCCCAAATCCTTGTTTTTGTTGAGTGCATCCAGCAACGCGTCCAGCTGCGTATTGTACTGCGTCTTCAAATCACTCTTGCCCGCATCAAAGTAGATGTTCGCGTTCTTCGACAACAAACTCTTGTCGTATGTTCCCGACTTCTTCGTTGCCTGGTCCTTCTGCTTCCTGATCTCGTCGTTCACCATGAACGTTGGCAGCGAAAAAATTGTCTTACCGTCTACCTTCTTTTGTTCGAACTTGCTCTCATCGCTTTCGTCATAATAGTATGTGCGTGTAGCCACTTCGATGCGTGAATTTTCCTTTTCGTTGAAGTTAACCTGTTCGATGGGACTCTTCATTTGGATCAGATCAGTCAGGTACTTGATGCCGTCCTTGTCATCGGCCGCCATCAGGTCGAGCATCATGTCGTAAACATCCAGCGATCCGCCCTGCACCAGTTTGGCTTCGTGCGTTTTCCGTATGTCGGCCTTCACGTCCTGGTCTGTGTCGTAGAAGGCGTTCTTCACCTGAACTTCCTGCCCCACGACGACATCGAATTGTTTGATGGTCTTCAACATCACCATCTGGTACAATTCATAAAAGTAGGTCTGATTGGGAACATTGATGTTTAGCGTATAGGGCAAAAATCCCTCTGACTCGATAACCATGTCGTAGTTCTTCGAAGGCGGCAGGATAATCAGGTAGCTACCCGTAACCGGATCCGGGTCGTACACAAAGTCCAGACGCTTGTTCGTCTCGTTGTCAATTAAATAGATCTTCGTTGGCAGCGGCTTGCCCGTTTCCGCGTTCAGGATCTTACCCTTGATCATCGTGAGCGGAATATTGGCCGACTCCTTAGGCAGGTCGATGAAATAAATATCCTGACCTCCCATACCACCTTTTCGATCCGAGGAGAAGTACGCACGTGTACCGTCGGCAATCAGCGTAAAGTAGTTGTCGTTCACCGTGGTGTTCACAGGATATCCCATGTTCTCCGGCTTCGTCCACTTGCCATCAACAAGGTGCGCTACAAAGATGTCCCGACCACCCATCGTGTTGTGTCCATCCGATGTAAAGAACAGGGTCTTCTGATCGGGGTGAATGTAGGGGGCATCTTCATCGGCTTTCGAGTTTATCTGCGGGCCGAGGTTCACGGGTGCCGACCAGTTGTTATTTGCTTGCAGGCTGGTCTTATAAATATCCATGCCCCCCTGACCTCCGAGGCGGTCGCTGGCGAAATAAATGGTCTTGCCGTCGGGCGTGATACTCGCAGTCGATTCAAGGTACTTGGGAGTGTTGAGTGAAGGCGTGACAAGACTCGGTTTCGACCAAACGTCGCCAGCGCGCGTGATCTGGAACAGACTTCCCGGATCGGTGGCGGCGCCCATGAAAATCAACATCTTCTGGCCGTCGGCTGAAATGCCAGCAGTCCCTACGTTGTATTCATTCGCGATGGGGATGGCCCTGGGCTCCGTCCAGCTACCATTGTGATTCTCCGTGATGTAGATCTCTTCAATGAATTTGTCGCCTGTCCGCGTCTTGCCCGTGTTGGGGCGAAGCGCCGTGAAGGCCATCACGCTTTCGTCGGCCGACACCACCGGATTGTATTCCGTGTATTTCGTATTGATGATCGAATTAAAATGCGTCACTTTGAAGTCGCGTGGCACCGACATCAACGCCACTGCGTTGTGACAGGTCTGAATAGCTTCGTCGGCCATCGACATCGCTTTCTTGTCGGCCTTGCTGCTTTTCTCCTTGAACTTCGTGAACGAATCAATCGCCTGTTGCAACTTCTCATCCTTGAGGTAAATGGCACCCAGGTCGTAGTACAGGTTCACCGGCAAGTCCTTTCCGTTCTTCAAGGCGTACTCAAAATAGGGAATCGACTTGATCTGTTCATCGGTTTCCGGCGACTTCTGATAACAAACGCCAGCCTTGTAGTACACCAGGGCGTCCTTTTCGCCGGCAGCGATGGCCTCGAGGAATTTTGGAAGGGCTACGTCATAGCTGCGTACGCTGAAGTAGTGTTCGGCATCGGCGAGCGATTTTTTGCTCTGGGCATGCAGTGCCGAACTGATGAAGAGAAATACCAAAAAATAAAAAATCCTACTGGGCATAATTCGGGTATTTAAAAATCAAAGCTACGTCATCGGCAACGGTCACGCCGCTCCATTTGGGAGTGAATCTTACAGGCAACAATAAAGTTGAACCTGCGAATTGCGTTATGCAGGGCCTGAATACAGCCGATCAAAGTAACATCGCGGCGGCCGCCTTCGCCGGTCAGATTGGAATTCTGGTTGATTATCATGAATTTTAGGGGTGTTCGGCGCTTTTTATGTAGCACTGAAGAATTGCACCGGATTGGCCCGACCCCGTTTCGTCTTTGTGTACGATATTACATCGGCGTCTGGCTTGTGCGCCATCGCAAAATTAACCGTACGGAAGAATTATCTGAACACCGCCAAATAGTTTATCTTGTGCAGGTCATGACCAAAGAGCGTATCCGGTTATTTTTGCTACGGCGTATTTGTCCGGCCTGACCATTGACCCAGCATGGCCTTCGAAATTGATGTGGTAGTTATTTTCTCCGACCAGGACAACCAGCCCAACGGTTGGGTCGACTCTTTCCGGAAATACTTCAATACGGTATTGTCCTACCTTTCCAGCGATCAACTGAATGTCGTGCTCAAGAGTGAGTTCGATACGGTCACATCGCCGTCGCTCAATAATGTTGGTGTGCTGGTTTCGATTCTCTCGTCCGATTTTACCAAGTCAGCGCATTGCCGGGAGTATCTGCAAAAATTCGACATGGCAACACGCGACACTGCGGCGCAGGTGACGCGCATGTTCAAGGTGTACAAGTCACCTGTTGCCGTTCATGACCAGCCCGCCGAGCTGCGCGACTTCTTTGGTTACGACCTGTTCAATCTCGATCTTGATGCCGGTGAAGCCAAGGCGTTCACGCATTATTTCAGTGAAGACGCCGAGCGTCAGTACTGGATGGAAATGGTCGACTTGTGCTACGACATCCATAATACACTCCAGTTTCTCAAGCAGGGCAAGTCACTCAAAGATGTTAGAAATCTATTCAGCCATAAGCCCGTATACCTGGCTCAAACTGGCTATGACCTCACTGTTCAACGCAACATCATTCATCGTGAGCTGCAACGGTTGGGTTACACTGTTTTACCCAGCCGGTCATTGCCCGGAGAACTTCGGGATTTTGAACGGGCAGTCAAAGAAGACCTGGCACAGGCAGGAGTCTCCATACACCTTATTGGCGCTGATGCAGGGCAGGTTCCCAACGGCACCGACAAATCGGCGCAGGAGTTGCAAAATCTGTTGGCCATGGAACGCGGTGTTTCAGCCAAGGAAAGGAATGAAGAGTTTCCGAGATTTATCTGGATCACAAATCAGCTGGCCCAGGCGGGCGAGCGTCAGAAGAAATTTATTGAAGGTTTGCGTCGCGATGTGGAAACATCAGAGGGAGCGGAAATCATACAATCACAATTGGAGGATTTCAAGGCCATTATTCGCGAGGAACTATTTGACACCTTCGAAAACCATAGCGACGACGATAGTGGCGGCGAATCCGTTTATGTGCTCTACGACAAGCTGGACTCGACCCTCGTCGAGCCCCTGCTCGATATGATCGCCCTTAGCGGTCTAAAGGTGCTTCATCCGGATTTTGACCGTGACTTGCTGAGTTTGCGCCAACAACACATTGACAACCTCCGTAAGTTCGATGCCGCCATCGTCTTCCAGGGGACCATGAATGATCAATGGGTTCGCATGAAAGTGCTGGACTTGCTGAAGGCTCCCGGATTCGGGAGAAAGAAACGGATAAGTGCAAAAGCTGTCGTTTGCAGTGATGAAACACTGCCCGATGGCGGTCGATTCGGAGACGAGCGCCTTACCCTCATAAGCGGTAAACCCCTCTCCCCGCAGGCCATCGCGACCTTCCTGAATCAACTAAAAGAGTGACGGCGCATACTTTGGACGGTACTCTTACTTGTTCTATTTTTGCCTTTTGAAGAATCCCTAAATCCGTAGATGGAAATTTTTCTAAATGCAGAGGCATGGCTCGCACTGCTCACACTCACATTCTTTGAAGTTGTCCTCGGCATTGACAATATTATATTCATTTCAATCGTTTCAAACCGGCTTCCGGTAGAGATCCGCTCGAAAACACGCAACCTTGGACTTGTGCTGGCGATGGTCGTGCGCATCCTGTTGCTGCTTACCATAACCTGGGTGATGAAATTCAAAAACCCGCTATTCTCTATCCCCGACACCTGGATCCTTCAAGAGGCTATTGACATCAGCGGCCGTGATTTGATTCTGATATTTGGCGGGCTTTTCCTGATTGCGAAGAGTACTCGGGAAATCAACCACGAAATGGAGGGCGAGGATGAAGAGGAGGAACAAGGCGGCGGCAAGAAGACAAACGTCGCAGGTGTGATCGTTCAGATCATTCTGCTGGATATCATCTTTTCATTCGATTCCATCCTCACTGCAGTAGGGCTCACCGAACACGTCATCATCATGATTGTGGCAGTCGTTCTGTCCATTGGTATCATGATCATCTTCTCCGGACGGATCAGCAATTTTATCAACAAGCATCCGTCCATGGAGGTGCTGGCACTGGGATTTCTCATCTTGATCGGCTTTATGCTTTTCCTCGAAGGACTTCACAAGGAAGTACCAAAAGGCTATATTTACTTTGCCATTGTTTTCTCGATGATCATCGAGATGGTGAACATTCGCGTTCGCAACAGGCGCAAGAAGGCAAAAGAAGAATTTCATGAATAGCAGCGACGAACATCTTCGTTATCCCGTCGGCAGATTCGCTCCGAAGGAAATGTATACGCGCGAAGAACTCGAACAATTCATCGCACAGATTCAACAGCTTCCGGCGGAAGTGGAGAAAATGGTTGCGTCGTTTAAGCCAGGTGCCTTTGATATCCCATATCGTGAAGGCGGTTGGACGGCGCGGCAGGTCTTGCACCACCTTCCAGATAGCCACATGAATGCCTACATTCGGTTCAAATGGACCCTCACAGAATCTACTCCCACAATCAGAGCATACGACGAAAAAGGATGGGCGGAAACTCCCGACACAAAGATTGATCCGGCTGTTTCGATAACGTTGTTGAAAGCGTTGCACGCCAAATGGATTACCTTGCTCCGCTCGCTGGACGATGGACAGCTGAAGCGTGAGTTCATTCATCCCGACACGCGCCGTCATCTGTCGCTCGCACGGATGATCGCGACTTACGCCTGGCATGGGCAACATCACTTAGGTCATCTTCGCATCGTCGCAGAAAAACCCGTAAAATAATCAGACGTGTTCCCCGCCTACAGGAGACCACTCATTTTATTCTCCAGGCACCTGGAAACCATTTACCCGGCACTCATGCGTCGCGTTGAGAACGTACCGTATGAGCGCGAAAGAATCCGTACCACCGACAACGACTTCCTCGACCTCGACTGGCTACGCAACGGTCACAAACAACTTGTCATTATTTCGCACGGTCTTGAGGGAAGTTCGCGTCGTGCGTATATCATGGGGATGTCGCGCGCCCTTTTCACAAATGGGTTCGATGTGATCGCCTGGAACTTCCGTGGTTGCAGCGACGACATGAATCACCAGCTTCGCTTTTATCACAGCGGCGCAACGGACGACCTGCAGCTCGTGATCAACCATGCGGCAGCAAAAGGTTATCACGATGTATCGTTGATCGGATTCAGCCTCGGAGGCAACCTGACCCTGAAATATCTGGGCGAAGCACAGCCGTCCGAGTGGGTGAAACGCGCGGTCACCTTCTCCGTGCCCCTGGACTTATACAACAGCTGCCTCAAGATTTCGCGGCCGGAGAACTACGTTTATTCGCGTCGTTTTCTAAAGAACCTGAAATCCAAGGTGAGGCGTAAGGCGGATCAAATGCAGGGACTGGACCTGTCCGGCATCGACGACATCCGTACGCTCGTAGACTTTGACAATCGCTATACGGCTCCGCTTCACGGCTTCAGCGATGCATTGGAATACTACCAACGATGCAGCGCGCTATTTTACCTTAACGGCATCACCGTACCAACGTTAATCGTGAACGCGCAGAACGATCCGTTTCTCAGTGATTCATGTTACCCGACCGAAATAACGAAGGAGAATCCGTGGGTGAAGTTCGAGGCACCTTCGCACGGTGGTCACGTAGGATTCGCTCAATTCAACAAAAATGGTTTATATTGGTCGGAAGAGCGCGCACTCGCGTTTCTGCAATCCCTGACATGATCGATCGTTACAGCATTACGGCAACAGCGTCCCGTATCCGCGACCGTTTTCACGTTGACGTGCCGGACAGCTACAGTCCGCGCTACAACGCGGCCCCTACTCATTTACTTCCCGTTGTGCAGCACGACACTCCACAGGGTATCTCCACATTCTATTGGGGCACATCGCCACATTGGTCCAACAACAAAGCGCTGAGCGATAAAATTATCAACATACAGGCCGAGACGATCCCTGACAAAGGTTCGTTGCGCAAGGCCCTTATGAAGACGCGTTGCATCATTCCCGCCGACGGGTTTTACGCATGGAAGAAAATCGGAAAGAAAACCTCTGTGCCCTATCGTTTCGTCAGCACCGATCAGGACCTGTTTTCAATGGCCGGCTTCTGGGAGGAGTTTGAAGACGAGAACGGTGAAGCGATGTGTACTTTTAAGTTGATCACGATCCCTTCGAATGGAATCGTGGCCTCGATAAATGACCGGATGCCCGTACTCTTCAAGCCTCATGACGAGCAGGTGTGGCTGAACAAGGATAGCAGCGAATTGCAGTTGCTGGATTTAATGAAAGGATATCCCAGTGCCCAGATGAACTATTATCCTGTTACGCCACGGATATCTGATGCTGCCGTGAACTTGCCGTCGATGGTGCTTCCGACACAGGCGACTGATCAATTCGGAAATCTCACCTTGTTTGATTGATCGCTTTCAGCGACCAGCATAAAGCATAGCAATACTTTGAGCGCCAGAACAGGTTATTCCGGATGATGTTCAATTATTCAAATCCTTCCGTTGATTCGACAGGTAATTTCTGCGGATTTACCAAACCTGATTTATTATAGCGTATCGAGGTGCTTTCCTATCTTGTCAAGCAGTGCATCAAAATCCGACTGACCTTTATAGTACAAGGCTTTCGTTGATGTATATCGCTTTTCAAAATCTGCCCTGACTTCAGGATCCTTTAACAGGAAAGCGTCATTCTCAGGGATGGGAACAGCCAGGTCTTTAGCCGGAAACCGCCTTATCTTATGTGCTTCGTACTCCGCTGTTCCGATAAAACCAAGAACATCTTCGTTTTCTAATAAACAATAGACATCATAATATTGGCACATGAAATTAGGCTTGTCTTTTTCTCCCGCTTGTTCCTGGCGGAATTTAGTGGCGATGGTTTGAAGCTTTTCAACAAAGGTGTAGCCCGGATGATAGCATTTTACATCGATAGCCCTGTTATCAATGATCTGTATGGACTCGATTGCTTTATCGTATGCCCAGGAACTTATGGTAATGGGTGTATTGGGATTAACCGTATCGAAACCGGCCTCCAGCAGGATACCTGCTTTTAGTCCCTCTACCTGATCCCGCTTATTTTCGTATTTAAGTCTGGTGCCACCGCTCAGGTAGGTTTTTGTATTATCAAAATCAGTATCCCGCTCAACTGAAACAATACCATCTATGGTAATGTTTTGGCTAGCCAGTCGTAAAAATTCTTCCTGCCCGCTACTGCCTTTTCCTTCGTGTTGTTGGGATTCTCATTTACGCCTAATGCCGCGGGAGGGTGTATATAAATATCGATGTCTTCGGAAAAACGATCGATTATTTTATATGCCTTGGAAAGAGATGTGCCACCTTTTAATTCAAAATCAAGCCCCGACTTCTTCAAGCCATACAAAACGGGCATGATCCAATAGTCTTTTTCAATCAAGCCTGCCTGTATGCCGGTATTATCTTCAAGCATAGCCAATAACGTGTCAAAGTCCTTATGCTTATGAAGGCAATCAAGGGGCATACGAAAGGGTGTGGGCTTGGTTGAATACTGGACTTAGCAGCTTCTTCGTTTTTGAAGTACCAAAGTCAAGCACAGCGTCCTTCCCTGATGAGTATCGCCGCTGTCATCGCGATTTCCGGCTACTTATCAGTTCTTCTCACCGGTAATCTTAACCCAATTCGCCTATCATCAACCCATAGGAGCTATTGAGATCGTCGTAAGTTTTTCGATCGTGATCGGTATTGCGTTACTGATGATCGGGTTGCAGACCTTCACGATCACAAGGGCCAATCCCGGAGAAACGCTCAAAGAACAATAATCGATGCAATAAAGCCGACTACTCCGTCAACGCCTGGTACACCAGGTTGACATATCGTCCATTCACATCGCGTGTATGTGGACCCCACATCTGCAGGTATAACAATACTATCGTTCCTGACGCGGGATCAACAAAGTAAGATGTCGAGAAGGCACCGCCCCAGGCATAGGTACCTGCCTTTGGCGCCCCCATCCGACTGGATTCCTCAGTGGCCACGCTGAAGCCCAACCCAAACTTCTCGTCATCTCCCAGCGACAGGCTTCCGATCTGGTTAACCGTCATCTGTCGTATCGACGACGGACTGAGTATGCGCACGCCATTGTACACACCGCCATTTGCCAGCATCTGCAGGAAAATGCCGTAGTCGAGAATTGTCGACGACAATCCACCGCCTCCGGAGAAGTATGATTTCTTAACCAACGGATAGCCCATATTTAAACCGCCGCCGAACGCAGCGGTTGCCTTCACAAGGGTCAAGGTAGAATCCTGGGTAAAGAAATTCACCAGTCGCCCAGCCTTGGCCTGGGGCACATTGAAGTACGTGTCGTTCATTCCCAACGGGGTAAATATGCGCGTGCGGAAAAATTCATCCAGCGACATTCCTGACCAAACCTCCACGAGACATCCCAGGAGATCTGAATTGAGTCCATATGTCCATTTTTCGCCAGGCTGATGCATGAGCGGAAGCTTGCCCAGGCGCGTCATGGCGTCCAGCAGCTTATCATCGGTAACCAGCAGGCCTGCCGTGATCTTGCTTTTGAAATAGATGGCGTTCGCTTCCTTGGAGCCGATCTGCGCGTAGCCTATACCTGATGTATGCGTAAGCAGGTCCCGGACAGTGACTTCCCGCTTGGCCGGTACCGTCGTGTAAGAAGAGTCCTTCTCGTTGAATTTGTCTATGACATTGGGATGTGCAAATGACGGAATGTATTTCGAAACCGGGTCTTCCAAGAGGAATTTTCCCTCCTCCATCAGCATCATTGCGGCAACACTGGTAATCGCCTTCGTCTGCGAGGCTATGCGAAAGATATCGTCCTTCGCCAACGGTTCCTTTGTGGCCGGGTCGTCATAACCAAAGGACTTATGGTAAACGATCTTATTGTTTCTGATCACCAGTGCCACGGCGCCATTTACCCAACGGTCGTTTATCCAGGTCTTGAAACCCTCATCCAGACGTTTCAACCGGTCGCTGCTGAATCCGGCTGACTCGGGACTTGCAGCGGGCGCAAGCTTTTGCGCGTGAAGGGAAAAGGCCAGCAGCAGCGTCAGGATTACGACCAGTGTTCTCATGCGTTTAACCGAGGTTTGTGACAAGATAGAATAGATATCACAATATCAAAACACCGATGAGATCCTCCGCTGAACGTGAAAAGGAGAATGAACGGTTAGACAGAATTAACCCGCCGGTGTCAGCAGACAAGGAAAGTCATGGAGGTGCGATCATGCAGCTTCGACATTTATCATTCATTTTTTGCGCCCACGGGAATATCCACCTGAAAGATGGTTCCTGAGCCCTCAACACTTTCAACCGCTACCTTTCCACCGATCGCTTCGGTCTGCAACTTCACGAGATGCAATCCCATACCCTTGCCCTCCAGGTGTAAGTGAAATCGTTGATACAACCCGAATAGCTTCTTGCCATGCCGTTCAATATTTATTCCCATTCCGTTGTCCCGAACGCGTATCTTCAGCCATTCCTCTTCACGCTCGGTGGTGACTTGTATAAATGGCGATCTCTCCACAGCGCGGTATTTGATGGCGTTGCTTATCAGGTTATACAAGATGCTCTCCAGGTAAGGAGCCAGTGAGAATACCTTGGTTTCGCCGGTGGTGCGTACATCGAGCAGCGCGCCCGAGGCGTGTATTTCTTCGCGGAGCATGACTTTCACCTTGTTCAGGCATTCCATAACATCCACCGTTTCGTAGCTGGTGTTTGTGCCCTTCCTGATATCCAGAATGCGGGCGAGATCGGTAAGTACGGAGTTCAACTCATTGGTGCCATCCCGTATCTTTTGATTAATGAATATCGTTTCATCCGAATTTTTAGTTAGCGCCAGGATATTGCCCAAGCCCAGGATACGCGCTACGGGAGCACGGAGATTATGGGCGATGATAAAGGCAAATTGTTCAAGCTGGTGATTCTGTCCTACCAGTTCGCGATTGGCGTCCAACAGTTCGTCCATGCGGGAGGCAACTTCTTTTTCCAGACCAGATTTGGCCTCATGAAGCAATCCGTTCTGAAAACTAATCTGCTCCTGCTGGGAAATCAGTTCTTCATTTTGTGCAGCAATCTCTTCGGTGCGGTACTGCACCTGTTGCGCGAGGGTATCATTGTGACGGCGCTCGAGTTCCAGGCTTTCCAGTTGTGCCTTTTCACGCTCATTCCTAAGCGTCCTGATCTTGTGTGCCAAAGCAAAGGCAAACATGAGCGCTTCGGCCAGATTTCCATTGAGCGCGACATGGTACGAAACGGGGTTAGACGGGATCACCCCCTCGACATACAGACCGTGTAGCATTATCGTTGCAATCAAACACGCCAAAGCCAAGAGAAAATACAAGGCCACCTGAACGTTTGAACGGAACGCTACAATTCCGAGCACGAATAGGAACAATGTATTGCTGAGGGCAAGAAAATGATCAAGGATGTCAGCGAGAAAGTTGTACCCGGCGACATTGAGTAAAATAATGACCGCGGCAAATGCGTAGAAGACATACAGGATCTTATGCCACCGTGGAAATTGCTGACGGGTATTCAGCAGCTCGCTGGCAAATAGTATGGTGAATACGAAGGACAGCGCAATCCAGGTGCTCAGGGTGAGATTAAACTGTGGAAGTTGCGGCCACAAAAACTGGAAGCCAATGCCCGTAAAAAGCATATCGAGCGAAATTACCTTGAACAGGAGGCAGAGACTGTAGTAGAGATAGCCACGCTCACGGACAAGAAGCCATATGAAAATGTTAAAAATCATCAACGCTACCAGTGCCCCCATCATCGCCAGTTGGAGATTGTGTTTGCGTTCGATGTCCATGCAAGAATCCACGGTCCCCAGCGTTATGGGGACGTCAAGGTTAAGGTCGCTTTTGAATCTCACATAGAAAGTGCCTTCCTCTGCAGGTCCTAATAACCGCGCGTAGAACAGTTGGCTTTTGATCTCCCGCGAGTCCCAGGGTCGCATCGCTCCGGTCGACAGAGCCTGATACCCCCCGTTTTCGGCGTGATAGACGTCGAGATAGTGAACCATTGGACGCTGAAGTTGCAGAAAGCAGGCGCGTTGAGTTTCATTTCTGATGGTGAATCTCATCCAAACGGCTGCCTGTGTCTTTCCAAAATTGGCGCGCCGGTCACGCAACGGCGCGAAGCCCGCACCAGGGGCAGCGACTTCGCTGATACCCAACTCACCCGCTGGATCAATCAGATAGTCGATGTGAGATCCGGGCGATACAGGCTGCAGCGAGTCGTTGAAGACGAATACCGATTGTCCATGCCCAGGTGCCGGCATGAGGCAGGTGAATATTAGGGCAACCACGAACAACCTGAGAAACATATAGGGTAGCAAACAAGATGGAACAACGGGAACAACACTGGCTGCCTGCACGGGTATCGCTAAATAAATTTACAATGATTGAGAAGATATTTGCAAGAGATGTGAGCAACGAACGAAAACGTTATATCGACGGTGTGTCATTTCGAACGATAGTGCTCAAAGGGAGCAACTACGTACGGAATCGACATCGCAGATTCACTATCTTTCTGTCCCTATGCCAGAAAAAGACATCATCGGACTGATCCCTGCCGGCGGACACGCCACAAGAATCTCACCACTGCCTTGCAGCAAAGAGCTTTTCCCTATCGGTTGGCGGGTCGATGATTCCGGCAACGCGAAGCCTAAGGTGGTGAGCCAATACCTGCTCGAAGGCTATCGTGCGGCGGGAATCAGCAAAGCGTATTTTATCCTGCGGAAAGGCAAATGGGACATTCCTCAATACTATGGTCATGGCGAAATCGTCGATATGGATCTCGGCTACCTGATCATGAATCATCCACATGGGCATCCTTTCACCGTGGATCAGGCGTATTCTTTTGTAAAGGACAATCTTGTCGCGTTTGGTTATCCCGACATCCTGTTCGAGCCGGTCGATGCGTTCGCTTCGTTAACAGAATATCTCCACAAGACTGGCGCGGATGTGACGCTGGGCGTATTTCCCATAAGGAAAGATCAACGCTGGGATATTTGCTCATTCGGTCCGGACGGTCGCATTAACGTGGTCGCGGTACCCGATCCGCCGTCTTCGCTCCAACGGTTGGGCTGGTCAATTGCCGTTTGGACGCCGGCATTTTCTGCATTTATGCATGAATTTCTTGCCGCTGCGATTCGTAATAATCAGTTCATCGCGGCCGATGGAAAGGAATTTGTGATGAACCATATCTTTCAGGCGGCTATCGATCATAAGCTTCGCGTCGAGCACATCGTGTTTGATAAGGGTGTCGTGCGCGACATCGGCACGCCCGCGGAGCTCATCGCGGCGCAATCAGAGATGGCGCCGCGTTTATCGGATATCAAATAGTTGTACGCGAATAGGCAAAACGAGCCTGGCCCTTCGTCCGGGCGCCGGCACATTTCACCCGAAACTGTGAGCCAGCCCGACAGAAACCATCAGCCTATCAGCGTTGCTTCTGCCAGAATGTTCGTGCACGTGCAATGGTTTCCGAGATGACAAATGGCGATGCGTGTTGCCTTGAATGTAAGGGGCATCTGCTTCTCAACAGGTCTTCCATGTCCCAGGGTAATGTGCGGCCAGAATCCCTCATCACACTGCTCTGGAATAAAACGATTGATCCATTCCAGCGCAGACGGGCTGATGGGCGGATCCACTAAGTCTTGCTCGCGGGCATCTTGCGTAATGAGGGGGCGAAAGACGTCAATCAAGTCGCGTTGAAATTCGGCCAATTCACGAGACAAGAATATGTCGAGTGCTGCAACGGGATGGCTATCCCCGTCGAACTGAAGACCGGTAATGTTCAAGAACATGGGCGGACGCGTGTGTGCAACCTGCGCAAGAATCGCTCTTGCTTCAGGCAAAACATCAGCCGTCATGCATCCCATCAGCAAGGAAATGTGCGGCATTGTATTGGTCCCGTTTAGAAGGATGGACTGTTCGCGGAGACCAGACAGCTGTTTATTCCAGGTAATGGCCAAATCCATCACCGGTTCGGGGGGCAGGATCACAACGTCAATGGCATACCTCGACATGGATTCAGGTGGAAATGCTAGAAGCCGTCGTCGTCATCTTCCTTCGGCGCACCATCCTCTTTCGGTTTGATATCCTTGGGCTTCTTTTCCTTAGGCTTCCTTTCTTTTTTCTTCTTCTTGCCTGTGTCATCCGTTTTGCCTCCGGAAGTAGCCGGAATATCGCCTGCAGGTTCGGCGACTTTCTTCTTCCTGCCGAACAGACCTTTTTTCTCAGCCGGTGCGTCGGCAGGCTTTGCAAGTGGCGCGTCGACCTCGTTCTCATCAACATAGTCGAATTCATCCACCGGCTTCGGCGCAGTTTCCAATGAATCAGGCGCGTCTTTCTTTTTGCGTTTAAACAGATTCTGGAAGAAACCTTTTATTCCCTTTTTCTCTTTCTTGGCCACTGCATTCTGTTCCGCCTGCATGTGCTGCGCCAGTTTTACATCTGGCAACACCAAGCTCTTGCGCAGATACCACATGTAGTTGTCTTGTTCCACGTTGAAACGTATGTCGGCAACGTTATACTTAGGCGCCTGGGCAACATACTTGCCGGTCGCTTCGTCCAACATGGCGCTGTCCGGCGCATTGTACTTCAATACGCGGACCTCCTGGTCTTTCGAAATCATGTAGATGCCTTCGTCAGCGTCAGCGCTATCGGCTTCCTGAGGAACGTCAACAATGTAAGTGCTATCAATTACCGATCGCGCGGCGAGGTCAAGCTCGGCGCCCGGCACCACGCCATCTTCGCCCATGGCTCCATCCTCACCCACGAGTCCTTCTTCCAGGATTTTCATCGAGTCGGGAAGCACAGGATTGACGTCTTTCATGACGATGGTGTTCATGGTGCGGAGTTTCTTTCGATAGGAAACCGGCTCCGCCACGAGATACTTGTTCTTGCTGGCCGTCAATATCTTGGGTGTGGAATCTTCCAAAAAGTAGCTGAACTTCTTGCGCAGCGCCTCTTTGTCATAGATATACGCGCTCTGGAACGCCGGACAGATTGTCCGCTGCGTACATGCGCTCATTATCAGGCAAAGACTTATTAAAGCAAAAAATGGCCTGGCCATCGAAAAGGGTAAATCGTTCAAAATTACGGAAAATTACGCCAAACCCGTGAACCGCTAAGCGCTTGATTTACAAGCTACATCGACTCTAACGCCTGTTTCTGGGTTTTAGTGAGCCCCTGGACGACTAAATTGTATGAATTCAAGGTCCACTCCCGCAACTGTCTATCGGGTATTGATCCCGTAGTTTCCACAGTAATCCAATGCTTCTTATTCATGTGATACGCAGGCGTAACCTCGGCGTATCGTTCGCGCAACTCTACACCTTTTTCGGGATCAATCTTTAAGTTTACCCCGGTAAAATGTGTAACGTCGGTTAGGGCAAACATCTTCCCCATCACTTTAAAAACCAGCGTCTCCTCGCCGAAAGGAAATTCCTCTGTTACCCCCTTCATCGCAAGGCAAAAATTCCTGAAGCTTCCTAGGTCCATGCCATATACTGCTAATTAACTGCGGTTGCAAATTACGACGTCAAAGAAACCGCTTAATAAGTATGAACAGCACACCCAGCAAAAATATGATGATGGAAATCTTATTGACGCCATGCATCATTTTGAGGTTGATGTTACTGGGGCGCGACGCATCTTTCTTACGAAAGAAATATCGGCCCACTTCACCCAGCGTGAAGAACTCCTTCACCCCGTTCCCTGCCTTCTTATTTTCTTCCATATCAGTTTAATTGAAAATGAATCATTTAATTATTCACAGCACACATGATCACGCCAACATCGGTTCCGGTTCGAGCCAATCACCATGTTCACGGATAAGGTCGATTAACTCGTCGACCGCTCTCGCGGCGGGTACGTTTCGACGCACCACTTCTTTCCCTTTGTATAAGGTGATGCGCCCGGGCCCGGAACCTACATAGCCGTAGTCCGCGTCGGCCATTTCGCCGGGTCCATTCACGATGCATCCCATGATGCCGATCTTGATGCCTTTCAGATGACTCGTACGCGACCGGATCTTCGCCGTGGTTTCCTGCAAGTCGAATAAAGTACGTCCGCAGGAAGGACACGAAATATACTCGGTCTTGGAGATGCGCGTGCGTGTAGCCTGAAGGATATTAAAGGCAGTTTCATTTATCTGTTTGTCTGACGCGCATCCTTGTGCCCTGATGAAGAGACCGTCTCCCAGACCATCGACCAGCAGTCCGCCAATGTCAGTGGCTGCGTACAGCTGCAGTTGTTCGGATGTAATCACCGCGTACGAGCGCGCGATAATTACCGGCACGTCGGAGGCGCTCTCAAGAAGTAAGGCAAACAAACGTCGTTGTTCGGCCATGCCATGGGCATTGCTCGTAACGATGATAAGCACGGCCGTGGAGTCGTTACGGAGTTTCTGAAGCAGTCCGGCAGAAATGTCAGCAATTTGTGCCTGAACAAAATTCAGCGACGGAGATTTCTCCACGTCCGCAGCGTACTGGTCGGCCGACAGAAGGGGATAAGAACGATCGCGAGCTTGCTGCTCAAGCCAGGTCGTGTGATTAAACAGGAGACCCAGCGTTCCCGGGATCTCAAATGGAACGACATTGTCGCCCACATAAATGTAATCACACGCCATATCGGCGATGTTCCATTTGTCGAGCGGTACAGAATAGTGATAGCCAACGCTAAAAAGCGAGGCTGGAGACAACTTCTCCTTGTGTGAAAAATCGGCTACAACGCGCGGCACGTGGTGCTCACCTCCGATGTCAACTACCTGGCGTGTAGCACGACGGTTGTACTCAAAGGGTGTAATCGGATAATGCCCGTATGGTGCGATTGGTGCGTGTCCGGGCCGATGGTCATATCGGCGTGCCAACGCATACGCTACTGGAATCTCAGCCTCAGGCTCCTCGGTGAGCGATACCCGGATCGTGTCGCCAAGCCCATCCTCCAGCAGGGTTCCTATTCCCACCGATGATTTGATGCGGCCATCTTCGCCGTCGCCCGCCTCAGTAACTCCGAGATGGAGTGGATAGGGCTTCAATCCCTCTTCCTGCAAGCGGTTCACGAGCAAACGGTAGGCTTGCACCATAACCTGCGGATTACTCGACTTCATCGACAATACAATATTGAAATACTTTTCATCCTCGCAGATGCGTAGAAATTCCAGGGCCGACTCAACCATACCCAACGGGCTATCACCGTATCGGCTCATGATGCGATCAGAAAGCGATCCGTGATTGGTGCCGATGCGCATGGCCGTACCGTATTCCTTGCAGATCCTGATCAGGGGCAGGAACTTGTCCCGGATACGCGCTAACTCAGCAAGGTAAGATGCATCGGTAAAGTCAATCGTCTCAAAGCGCTTCTTGTCGGCGTAGTTGCCCGGATTGATGCGGACCTTCTCCACAATACGCGCCGCCAGTTCTGCGGCATTCGGCGTGAAATGAATATCTGCCACGAGGGGCGTTTGATACCCTCGCATACGCAATTCTTTCTTGATCTCAGCCAGGTTCTGCGCTTCCTTTATACTGGGCGCCGTAATGCGTACGTATTCGCAGCCAGCTTCAATCATCCGAATGGCCTGCGCCACAGAACCTTGTGTATCCATCGTATCAACCGTCGTCATGGATTGAATGCGGATGGGATAGTTTCCCCCCATTGGCACGTCGCCGATAGGCACCACAACCGTTTGTCGGCGACTGTACTGGGTCAGGCTGTTGCAATAAGTAGATGGAGCAGCGACGGATGCGTTCACGTGGCAAAATTTGACACAAATCTAACCCGAAAATGCGGGATATTGTTCCTGTCAACGGGTCCGAATGGTCGGGTCGTGGGTGGCCGGCAAAGGGCAAATGACCAGGCTTAATGTGCCGGGCATTCCGTCCGACGCGTCAGCTCGAAGCGAATACCTCCCGGGCTTGTCCGAACCTGGACAAAAAGAATCTTATCAAATGTCTCCCAATTGGGGCCGAATAATGATTTCCTCTACCACAGCACGAGGCGAAAGTGCGTAGGCACTGAATACAGCGTCCGCCACGTCTTCTGCCTTCACGAAGCGCTCGTCGGGATGGGACGTACCCACCCAGCTATCGGTCAGGGTGGCCCCAGGCATTACGGCGGATACCCGGATACCCTCCTCCTTCAGTTCTGCCCTCAAACATTTTGAAAAACCCAGCAACGCGAATTTCGAAATGGCATAAGAACCCCCATTCGGGTATGCCATGAAGCTCGCGATGGAGCACATATTGAAGATGAAGCTGCCTTTGCCGCGTGCTATCTGGGCGATTAGTCCGCGGGTTGTGTGATAGGCGCTGTAAAGATTCGCCTCGATCATCTTCGCCAGCGTGTCGTCAGGCTCGGAAACAAGCTGCCCTGATATGAAGTGTCCAGCGTTGTTCACCAACACATCAATCGGATGATTTAACGATATGACAAACTGACAAAAGTTCCTGACGTCAATCATGTTCGTAAGATCAGCCGTAAAGGTGTAGAGTTTCGAATCCGGATACTGCTTATCAATCGCCGTCTGAAGTTCCTCCAGGTGAGCGGGGTCGCGCGAGCAGGTTGCCGCATCAAATCCGTGCTCCATAAACTCCTCGATGATGGCGCGGCCAATACCCCTGCTTCCTCCGGTGACGACGATGAGTTTTCGCATGACAGCTACATGTTATTTTTTTGGGTATCTTTCGCAAGGTAGTAATTGCCTTTGTTTAATGTAGTCTATGATCACGGAGTTTGGACGGTATTTCCTTTTTCTCGGGCAACTGCTTGTCAATCGAGAGCGATTCAAAACATACTATAAACTGATCCTCGACGAATGCGTCACTGTTGGTATTGGATCGTTGTTTCTCGTGGCCCTCGTTTCAACGTTTATGGGCGCGGTTACAACGGTGCAGACGGCATTCAACATGGTGAGTGACTTTATACCGAAGTATGTGATCTCACAGGTAGTCCGCGAAATGATTGTACTGGAGCTGGCGCCGACGATCATTGCCATCATTTATGCCGGCAAGGTTGGCTCCGCCATGGCAAGCGGTCTCGGCACCATGCGGATCACAGAGCAGATCGATGCGCTGGAGGTGATGGGTATTAATTCGATATCGTATCTCGTGCTTCCGAAGATAATAGCTTCCCTGTTAATGTATCCTTTGCTCGTAATCGTGGCCGGTGTGTGCGGCATGCTGGGAGGCTACCTTGCGGGCACGCTTACGGGCATCATCACGCCCGATGATTATATCTACGGACTGCGTTCGAGTTACAATCCTTTTACAGTCACCTTCGCGCTCATCAAGTCTTTTGTATTTGCATTCCTTGTATCTTCTATATCGTCATATAAAGGCTATAACACGCAGGGCGGGGCGCTGGAGGTTGGGATATCGAGCACGCAGGCTGTTACCAGCAGTGTGATTGCATTGCTCATCGCCGATTACCTGCTTGCTCAACTGCTGCTTTCGAAATGATAGCGATCGAACACATATCAAAATCCTTTGCAGACAAGGTGGTGTTGTCTGACGTATCTGGCGTATTCGAAAAAGGAAAGCCGAACCTGTTGATCGGCGCCAGCGGCACAGGCAAGAGTGTGTTGCTGAAATGCATCGTAGGGTTGATCCATCCTGACTCAGGAACTGCTTCATACGACGGCCGCGAATTTTTCAGCGCCGACCGCGACACTGTTGTTGCCATTCGCCGGGAGATCGGGATGTTGTTTCAGGGTGGTGCACTGTTTGACTCAAAGAATGTTGAACAGAATGTGATGTTCCCGTTGAACGTGCTCACAGAGATGCCCTATCCCGAAAAGATCGAACGCGTGAATTTCTGCCTGAAGCGCGTGGGTCTCGAAAATGTCAACAAGAAAATGCCCTCTGAAATCAGCGGGGGCATGAAGAAACGTGTGGGTATTGCCCGCGCAATAGTGAACACACCCAACTATCTTTTTTGTGACGAACCAAACTCCGGTCTCGATCCGCAGACTTCAATCCTCATCGATGAACTCATTCTGGACCTCACCGAAGACCTCGACATCACCACCATCGTCGTCACCCACGACATGAATTCGGTAATGGGTATTGGCGAAAAGATCATGTTCCTTTACAAGGGGCTGAAACGCTGGGATGGCAACAAGAACGACATCACCCATTCGGGTGTGAAGGAGCTGGATGATTTTGTATTCGCCAACAAGGTGATGAAGGATTTGAGGAAGGCGGAAAAACTCTGAGAAATTAATAATGAGTAATGTGTAATTAGTAATTGCCTGCGGCCCCTGTCGGGGCCGTCTGCTTTGCGGAAAACTTAAGCGTGATTTAGACTGGTTTTCACCCTATTTCAGGACGGTAGAGAGCAGAAAAAAAGGGCCGACAGGCCCTTGCACAATTATTAATTGCTCATCACTAATTATCCCGCTACCTTCCCCCTCCTCGTCACCTTCGGCGTTACTGCCGCTCTCTTCTCCTGTGGCAGAGGGACACATTTCGTTACGTCTGGTGGCACAGGTTTATCCATAACAATTACTTTCGGTCGTTCCGGTGTCGTCTTGGTTGTGGCTGCGGGGTTCTTGTCAAAGAAACCGAACGGCACGAGCGAGAATCCAATCGTATGTACATTCATGACCGGCCAGTCTTCCGGGCGCACAATGTGCGTGATACCCATGTTGTACCACAGCACTACATCCTTGCCTTCCACGTTTTCATTATCCTGAGTCATCTTGGGAAGGCCATCCAATACGCCACGCGAATTAGGATAGTCGCCGGCGGGGAACGACTCGCGTTCCTTGTAGGCCGTTACCCAAAACTGATTTTCGAGGAAATCGGCCATCTTGCGCGGACCGGAACCAGGTGCCGCCAGGGGATTCGCATTGTGGCCGGGCATGATCACGTAGCTTTTCTGTTGTCCCAATGAGTTCACCGCTTTGGAGTCGGCTACCATCCAGTGACGGTTTGTCGCAGCGTTCATGTTGCGTTGTCCTTCGCCTTCCGTTTTGATAAGTGACATCTGCTTTACGAAGGCGTTACTCCACGGATTGCTGGCGCTAGCCGGTAGGGCTACCGTGTTCATCTCCTCTACGATGTTTTCACGTCCGTCAACATCGAGATCGAGCCGGAAGGAGAAGAAGTGCTGGTGATTGACCGCCTCCACATGGGGTGCCACGAGTGTGCCGTAATAAGAACCGTTGTAC
>Ga0193752_1000204_pt1 | contig 70690 bp, 57 predicted proteins | sample H1c1metaG_FD_144924 | JGI IMG/M metagenome (GOLD analysis project Ga0193752, IMG submission 144924) | Soil microbial communities from a riparian zone of the East river system, Colorado, United States - H1c1 | ecosystem: Environmental > Terrestrial > Soil > Riparian zone | place: USA: East River... | reverse complement strand
CTTGCGGCAATAGTTGCGATCACCGTACCGTTTGCAGTCATGCCAGATACTGCTACATTATAGGTAGTACCGCTTCCGGTAACAGTAGCTGTTGTGGCCCCTGCCGTTCCTGATAATGTTACATCACCTGTTGCAAAGCCGGTTACCGGTTCATTAAATACAACGGTGAAATTTATTGGCGAAACAGCAGTTGGATCCGGTTGTGCTGCCGCCTGGTTAATGGTAACAGTTGGTGGTGTATCATAAGATACTGTATTATCCGAGCTGGTAGAAGCAATATTAGGATTATCGCCTGCATCAATGGCAACGCCTGCGGCAATAGTTGCAATCACCGTACCACTACCCGTCATACCGGATACAGCCACATTATAAGTAGTACCGCTTCCGGTAACAGTGGCTGTTGTAGCACCTGCTGTTCCTGATAATGTTACATCACCTGTTGCAAATCCGGTTACAGGTTCATTAAACACTACGGTAAAATTAATGGGTGAAGCAGGAGTGGGATCAGGTTGTGCCGCTGCCTGGTTAATGGTAACCGTTGGCGGCGGATCGGGAGCAAGAGGATTGATAAGTGCATCTACAGAACCAAAAGTGAAAGGACTAAAATTGGTTACAGCCGCCCCCGTAGTTATAGTACCTGTAATTGTACCCGTACTGCCGCCATTACCCAGGTTCTCCCATGTTGAGCCGGTCCAATGAGCTATCCGGGCCAACGCCGGATCGCTGATATACCAGGGCCCGGTGGCACAGGGGGGTGCAAAACTAAAAGTGAGTGTAGTTGAGCTGGTTCCATTTAATCTTTGTATATCCCAGTATTCACCACCACTTATGCGCTGCAGGGTGGCGGCATGAAGGCTGGTATCATAACCCGCCAGTGAGGGATTGGCTTTAAAATGTTGAGCACTGAACTTGCTGTTGACATCAGCAGGCGCAGTCATAGCCACTGTATTAAGAGTTGTGGGAGTGCCAATAGGAAAAGTAAACACGTCATTACCAATTTTTGAAACCGGGCCAACCACATGGCTTGTATTCGATGCTCCCGCATGAGTAGTATTATTTAAAAAAATAAGAGGGTTTGGAATACTGCTTATGATATTACCGCCATCAAAATTTAGTTTGGTACTAACTGTTACAGAATCGTTCAGCGTAAGCGTGCTGCTGCCTGTTTTTTGCATTACCAGTTTTGGTATAATAACAGCTTGTGTACCTAATTGCTCAATAACAGTATTGGCATTACCTCCAAATTTTACCGTATCGCTAAATGTAATACCTGACGCAGAATTCAGGGTAAGGCTTTGATTAACGAAGGAAGGATTATCGTAAGTAAAAGATATGGTTCCGTTATTTCTTATTAAAGTAATATCTCCATTATATATATTACTGCCCTGGTATGATTCAAATAAAGTAGTTGTAGAATTATTGGTTAAAGTAGTGTTACCATTAATAGTATTTCTTCTAAAATAATGGGAACCGGTATTAGCTGCAGCATCTGAAATATTTACCGTTCCTGTTATTTGATTTTGTAAAAAGTCATCTACACTGCCACCGGTATAACCATTTACATTAAATGCAGTCAACAACAAAGTATCGTAAGCTACGGTAACAAAGCCGCTGTTTTGAACAGAGATGGTACCGCCGGTGGTATTATTTTGTACACGCTCCAAAGAAAAAGTTGGGTTGCCTGTACCGGTTGCTGTAATGTTTACGGTTCCGGAAATGGGTACTTCTATTGCCCCAAGCGGATGAATAAGTGTATTACCCCCGGCATTGTTGGTATAAGAAAAATTGCCGTTAACAGCTACTGCACCAGCCCTGAAAATTTCTGAAAGCCCGGCCACGGTGCGGTTAACAGTTACATTACCATTATAGGTAGAAGCATTATCATAACTTGTGTATAGGTTGCCCGACCCGTTGCTGATAAATGTTGTATTACCATTGAATGTGTTTGGATACTGGTAACCCTCATAAAAAGGGGCAGCGGAATTTACCGTTATTGTAGTATTACCATTGATCGTATTCCTTCTAAAATAATGAGAGCCGGTATTGGTGGCAGCATCTGAAATATTTACCGTTGCTGTTATTTGGTTTTGTAAAAAGTCATCTACACTGCCACCGGTATAACCATTTACATTAAATGCAGTCAACAACAAAGTATCGTAAGCTACGGTAACAAAGCCGCTGTTTTGAACAGAGATGGTACCGCCGGTGGTATTATTTTGTACACGCTCCAAAGAAAAAGTTGGGTTGCCTGTACCGGTTGCTGTAATGTTTACAGTTCCTGTAATGAGTACTTCTGTTGCTCCAAGCGGATGAATGAGTGTATTACCCCCGGCATTGTTGGTATAAGAAAAATTACCGTTAACGGCGACCGCACCGATCCTGAAAATTTCTGAAACCCCGGCCCCGGTACGGTTAACAGTTACATTGCCATTATAGGTAGAAGCATTATCATGACTGGTAGTTAGGGAACCGGTACCATTACTGATAAAGGTAGTATTACCATTAAACGTGTTTGGATACTGGTAACCCTCTAAAAAAGGGGCAGCAGAATTTAGGGTTATTGTAGTATTGCCATTGATCGTATTCCTTCTAAAATAATGGGAGCCGGTATTGGTGGCAGCATCTGAAATATTTACCGTTGCTGTTATTTGGTTTTGTAAAAAGTCATCTACACCGCCACCGGTATAACCATTTACATTAAATGCGCTCAACAACAAAGTATCGTAAGCTACGGTAACAAAGCCGCTGTTTTGAACAGAGATGGTACCGCCGGTGGTATTATTTTGTATACGCTCCAAAGAAAAAGTTGGGTTACCTGCACCGGTTGCAGTAATGTTTACCGTTCCTGTAATGGGTACTTCTGTAGCTCCAAGCTGATGAATGAGAGTATTACCTCCCGCATTGTTGGTATAAGAAAAATTACCGGTAACGGCCACTGCGCCAATCCTGAAAATTTCTGAAAGCCCGGCCACGGTGCGGTTAACAGTTACATTACCGTTATAGGTGGAAGCATTATCATAACTTGTATACAGGGCCCCGGATCCATTGCTGATAAATGTTGTATTACCATTGAACGTGTTTGGAAACTGGTAACCCTCATAAAAAGCAGAAGTACTATTGTGATTGATAATAATATTATCATTTATAACTGATTGCCTTAAGTACAGCGTACCGGTTCCGTTTAATGTTATCGAAATATCTGTGGCTGCATTACTATTGGTTAGTGTAGCTCCGATAATATCAAAAGCACCGTTACTGGTTAATGTAAACCCATTGAAATTCAGCCCGCTACTGGCATCCATTGAAAAGTTATTTACGGTAACGTTGTTTGCCAATACCGGTTTATTGGCAGTATTGGGTATTGTAACGTTGCCCGTTGCAAGGGGCACTGCATTTGTACTCCAGTTGGCAGGAGTGTTCCAATCGGTACTGGCACTGCCATCCCAGGTTTGTGCATGTAAAAAACTAACGAATAACACGCAGCAAAAGAGCGTAAAGATTTTCTTTAACATGAGTTTAAGTTTAATGCTTTTATAATTAATGAAGTGGTAGATTAAGCCAGGGAAGTTGTTATAGCAGAGACGCTGGGTGTTTTATTAACGGGTTTTTCAGTGGGGATAGTGTAGGCATTGTTCTGCTATAAACCCGCTGTTAGAAAGTCAAATAAAAACCATTAACACAAAGACCACAATAATCCATTTGGATTATTCAAAAGAACCGGCGCAGGCCCGTTGCCGGTATTGCTGAAAAAATCACTAAAGCTGTTTTTGTGTAAATCCCCATCTATTGTTTGATGATTTTTTGTATTTGTTGGGGAATGTTTTTAAGGCTTACAAAATACATTCCACCCGGCAGTTACTGGTTTCAGTTGCAGTGCGTGACCTGGTTTTTTCGGAGATGTTGACAGGGATGAACTGACGATTAAAACCTGCTAAATAAAAACTTCATACTATACCCGCAATAATCCGTTGGATAATTCTTCTGTTAAGAAATGATTGCGTAATTTGAAGCATACTGCAACTTTTAAAGCCTGCTTTGGGAATGTATAAAACCATATTACTGTCTTTTGTTTTTCTTGGTACCGGGTTTTCTATACGGTCTCAAACCATCGAGCGCTTTAATTCTTTCAGCTATAGTGTAAATGACGGCCTGCTGCAAACCTCTATGAACGATATGGCTTTTGATAAGAATAATTTTTGCTGGCTGAGTTTCCCCAACGGCATACAAAAGTTTGACGGAAAGAATTTCAATATGGTTCCTATACAACCAGGCCTGCCCGATGATAAGGTTGTAAATTTTTTTCGTTGTACTAGTGGCGACCTGCTCATCAGTCATTCGCAGGGAATAAGTAAATATGAAATTAACAGCAACCGGTTTCTCTTGTTTTATAAAAGCGATGCCAGTGAGAAAATACCGGTTATGTTCATCGGCGAAGATGAAAATATCATTTATGTATATACAGAAGCGGGAAAGATAACCGGGATAAATTACCATACACTTAAAACGGTTACTGAAACCAATACCGGCATTCCGGGCTATGCTGCCAATTCCGACTACAGGCCTAGGCTGGTTAATAATATCATCAATCATAGAGCAGCGATGCTGGTAAATGCTTCTTTTTATTTGTGGGACCTGAAAGAAGGTAAAATGCTCTATAAGTCGGATTCAATACCGGATGTATCACGGCCGCTAATGTTGAAATCAGAAAATGAACTTTTTTATAATAGTTACAAAGCAAACTATAGCCTGCAGCTTTACAACTTTACAACAAAAACCAGCAACGTAGTAAATGAAAAAACAGGTGCTGTATATCATTGGCAGAACAGGATATTGCTTAATGTCAACAATAAACTCTACCAAACCGATACGGCATTACAGGCTATAGGAACAGAACTGGTAAATTTTCAAAATCAACCGATAGCCGGCAATGCAACCATTGCCCGGGTAAAAGAAGATAATTTTGGTAACCTGTACCTGGCAACACTTAACTCAGGTATTAAAAAAATTATAAGGAACAATTACCCCGTTAAATATTACGGCACGGTAAAAGGCGAAGATAATTTCGTGATCAGTATTTTGCCCGACAAAAAACAGAACAGGATATTGGCAGGAACAGACAGAAATGGGTTGTTGGTATTTGATACGCTGCAACGGCTAATTAAGCATATCAAAACACTGCCGGGCAAAACTGTTGCTTTTTCTGCAAACACAATTATAAAAGACAATAAAGGCAATTACTTATTATATATCTGGGGAGAGAATAGTGTGTGGAGCCTCAGTAATGATCTTTCGCAATTAAAAAGTATTACTGTACACTCTTCGCTTCCCGAAAACAAAAAAGGGATTGGTTATTATGGCAAATTTTTATTCCGGGATGAGCAGGAGGCCATCACCCAATCGGAAGGGCAGCTTTACAGAACCAGTTTTGATGCCAGCACAGTCAGTGAGTATGAGATAACCAACACGTACACCATGAGCGGCTTGTATTACAATAAAGCCATCATCATGCATGGAAATGATGAGCTCATCTTTGTGGACGCCAAAACATTTACAACCTTAAAAAGAATTCCGTTTAAAAACACAGGATACGTAAGGTGCTTTACTGAAGACATAGACAATAATATTTTTATAGGCAGTAATAAGGGAATATTTAAAATTGACAGCACAGGCAAAATATTGCTGCATTTAAAAAAAGAAAACGGGCTGCCTGATGAATGTATTTATGCAATGGCATTTGATAACGAAGGTTTTCTCTGGTGCAGTACCAATAAAGGCATCTTTAAATTGAACAGGGATAACAGTATTCTGCAACTGACAAAAGATGATGGCCTGCAGGAAAATGAATTCAATACAAATGCGGTAGCCCAAACAAATGACGGGGAAATATTTTTTGGCGGCGTAAACGGGATAAGCAGCTTTTATCCTGAAGCCATCAGCAGTTTCGAGGAAAAAATAAACCTGCTGATAACTAAAATAAAAATTAATAACGAAGAGATTTTTAAAGATACTGCTGTATGGAATATAGAAAAAATTGATCTGCCTTATAATCAAAATTCCCTCTCGTTTGATTTTATTGCCATGGCAAACAACAACCCCGGCCAATACATCTACCAATATAAAATGGAAGGGATAGATAAAGAATGGATACAGAATAACGACCTGCAGACCGTGCGTTATTATTTACCGCCGGGGAAATACGTTTTTAAAATATATGCATCCCGCTTTTTTGATAAGGATGCAAAGCCAATGAAAGAGATACGTATCTCTATCGATCCGCCATTCTGGAAAACCTGGTGGTTCCTTTCGGGCATTGGCTTGTTGTTCATATGCCTCATTGCTTATGCTATTAACCGGTATAATAAAAGAAAATACGAAAAGAAACTGATGGAACTTGAGGCTGAGCACAAGCTCCAGCTGGAAAGGGAACGTATCTCCCGTGACCTGCATGACAGCATCGGGGCTTACGCCAATGCTGTTTTATACAATACCGAGTTGTTGCAGAAAGAAGAAGATGCCATAGAAAGAAATGAATTAATGAATGACCTGAAGTTTGCTTCAAAAGATATCATTACTTCGCTGAGGGAAACCATCTGGGCATTAAAAAAAGATAATTATACTGCTGAAGATTGCCTGTTCAGGATAAAGAATTTTATTCAACCGCTTGCCCGTTACTATCCACATATAAAATTTGCTATAGAAGGAGAAGCCCCCATAGCGAAAGAATTACACTATACAAAAGCACTGAACGTGGTGAGGATAGTGCAGGAGGCTGTTACCAATGCCATCAAGCATGCAACAGCTAAGAGCATTAAATTAACCAGTAAAGAAAATAAGGGCCGCTGGCTGCTGGAAGTGATCAATGACGGGACGGGATTTAATTATGAAGGCATGAGAAAAGAAGAGCAGGGCAACGGGCTCGACAATATGAAGCAGCGTGCTGCTGATTCAGGTTTTGAGATTAGTATAGAATCCAATGAAAGTACAGGAACAAAGATCAGTATCCTGGTTTGATTGAACTGCCAGGTTGAGGTACCAGTTGGATTAGTAATAATGTAAAATTGTTTTTAAATATTTGTTGCAACCATTTGCACTATGTCAATAAAGATCGCCATAATAGATGATAAGGCCAGTAACCGGAATATTTTAAAAGATAAATTACTCCGTCACGGCCATTTTCAAGTAATACTTACTGCGGAGGATGGTAAGGACTTTTTGGAAAAAATGAGATTACTTTCTCCAAGTGATCTTCCGGACGTTGCACTGATGGACCTGGAGATGCCGAATTTGGCCGGAGCGGCTGCCATTGCAGCGGGTTCTTCTTTTTACCCTTCGGTAAAATTCGTGGTGCTTACCATTTTTGATGACGAGGATAAAATATTCAAAGCCATCAAGGCCGGGGCATTTGGTTATTTATTAAAAGATGAGAGCGCAGAGAATATTACCGAAACACTTTGGCAAATGCACGAAAGCGGCGCAGGCCCTGTTTCTCCCGGCATAGCCCACAAGATCCTGCAAATGGTGCAGAACAATGAGCTTACCCTTATACAAAAACCCAACAGCAACGATACAAAAACATTTTTCGATCTTACCGAAAGAGAAAGGGAGATACTGCAGTTGCTGGTACAGGGCTTATCTTATAAAGAGATCGGCACGAATTTGAACATCAGTGCCAATACAGCAAAGAAACACGTCATCAATATTTATAACAAACTTCATGTTAACAGCCGGGCGCAGGCATTGCACCTTGCGTATGAGAAAGGGATGTTGTAGAAAGAAGAGAATAAAAAAATCCCACGATAAAGTCGTGGGATTTTTTATTGTAGAAAAATATTTTTACCTCACCAGCTTCAACTCATCAATTATATTCTTTGCGCCACCCAGCTTATCAATGCACCAAAGCACATAACGCACATCCACATTAATGGTGCGGTTAAGGTCTTTGTCAAATGCAATTTTATGGCTGAGGGCTTCATAGTTACCATCAAAAGCAAGGCCGATGAGGTTACCGCTGCCGTCAATAACAGGCGAACCCGAATTACCACCGGTGATATCATTGGTCGTGATAAATCCAATAACCAGGTCATTGGTACGCTTGTCGATATACTGGCCAAAATCCCTTTTCTTTAAAAGTTCAATTTGTTTTGCCGGAAGGTCAAATTCATAATCACCAGCTTTGTATTTTTCCAGGATACCCTTGCTGGTGGTAACATAATCATAGAACACACCATCACGCGGACGGTAACTTTTAACTGCGCCATAGCTTACCCTCATGCTGAAGTTGGCATCAGGGTACATTTTATTTACTGCAGCAGGATTCATTTCCATGATGCCTTTCATATAAGCCCTTCCCAGTTCATTATTCTTATTTGTAAAAGCAGTAAAAAGGGGAGCGTATTTGCCGTTATAATTTTTTACAAAAGCAGATGCATAAGCAAAAGCAGGATCAGCCTGCAGGGTCGTTACATCCGGGCTGGCAACAAATGCATTCCATTTTGCATCATCGATGAGCATGGTTTTTGTGAAAACATCGTGCGCCCATTTTTTAAATGTCGATTCTTCTTTAAGGTCGCCATAGGTGGCTTTCACGCCCTCGTAAAAACCAATTGGATGCTGGCTCTTGTCAACATCATTATAAAACATCATAGCTGTAGCAGCCAGTATCTTTTCATCACTGGGCAGGTCCTCACCTTCTAAAAATGCTTTGCGGTTTGCGGTAGCTGCATCGGTAGCTTTTTTAATATCCGCGGTAGTCGCACTGTTCTTTAAGAGCAGGGTCTCCAAAGAGATAAGTCCTGCTGCCGTACCGGCAAGCGGCGATCCTGCTATACCTTCATTCAGGTACTGGCGCTGTTTGCTGTAAGGTGACCATGTGGCATAATTTTTTTCATACTCGGTCATTATGTTCTCGTACTCTGGCTTGCCCTTTGCCCAGTTTGTAAAACCGCCCTCATATTTTTGCTTATCATCATACACATGATATTTTATGAGCTGCTTTGTTTCGCCGTCAAAAAATTTCCAGTAGTTGGCAACACCTGCATAGTTATTTGCAAGCTTTAATTTTACTGCGGGGTCTTTTATCATTTGCTCATGCATCAGTTTTAAACGAACATCCCTTAAACCAACAAGGGAAGGATTTTCAACTTCGTTCTTCAGCTTGATACCATAGCTGGTCTCATATCGGTTGGTACCACCGGGGTAACCGTAGATCATGGCAAAGTCGCCATCTTTAAAACCTTTGATGCTAACGGGTAAAAAATGCTTTGGTTTCAAAGGCACATTTTCCAGGCTGTAATCAGCAGGCTTACCATCTTTTGCAGTATATACACGAAATATGGAGAAGTCACCGGTGTGGCGTGGCCACTCCCAGTTGTCGGTATCGCCGCCAAATTTTCCTACGCTTTCAGGAGGAGCGCCAACAAGGCGAATGTCCCTGTAGGTTTTGTACACGTACATGATGTATTGGTTGCCTTTGAACATGCTGTAGATCCTTCCGGCCAAACCGTTTTCTTTATCAGCAACTTTATCGGTTATGGCTTTGTAAACATCCGGTATTTTTTTTACCCTGTCTGCCCATGATAAACCCTTAACAGCATCTTCCACTTCTTTGGTAACGTCAACGATCCTGTCAAGGAACTGTACGGTTAAATTGCTTTTAATTTCCTGGTCTTTACTTCGTGCATAAAAACCATCTGTCAGGTAATTATGCTCCATCGTACTGGCTCCCTGTATGGCGCCATAGCCGCAATGGTGATTGGTAAAGATCAGGCCCTGGCTGCTTACGATCTCACCCGTGCAACCTCCGCCAAAAATGATGATGGCATCTTTAAGCGATGCTTTGTTGATGGAATACAATTGTTCTTTGGTTAACTTTAGTCCTTTCTTCACCATGTCATTATACACCTGTTGGCCAAGCAGCATAGGCAACCACATTCCTTCATCAGCGCTGGCTTTAAATAGACTTAGCGATAAGACGATCGCAACAAAAAATTTCTTCATATAGTATATTTTTTTAGGAAGACAAACTTAGGCATTTTTTCGGCATAAAGCCCCGGGTCTTTCTGCCTCATCCTCCTTCCCTTCTTCGTTTCAATCTTCCCAATTTCCCCCTTTAGCGGATAGGGGCACAGGCTTTGTGCTTATTGTTTATATTTGTTCTCTTTAACCCCCTCATAGATCCAGATGGCAATATTCGATATCAAGCTTCCAAAATCAATTGCCCGGGCACTTAATATTCCTGTCAGTGACCCCAGGAGACAACAGATCAAAGTGCTGAAGAAGCTATTACGAAAGGCCAGGTTTACCGAGTTTGGCCAGCGATATCGTTTTGATGATATATTATTAAGCAACCATCCCGGCAAAAAATTTCAGCAACAGGTACCTACCTACGATTATAATAAGATATATGATACCTGGTGGTATAAGGCTAAAGAAGGGATACCCGATGTGTGCTGGCCGGGGGTTATAAAATATTTTGCACTCAGCAGCGGCACCAGCGATGCTACCAGCAAATTCATACCTATAACCAAAGACCTGATAAGAAGCAATACCATTACCAGTTTTAAGCAGTTGCTGAGTTTAACAAAGTACGAAAATGTGCCTACCAGTTCGCTGGGGAAGGGCTGGCTTATATTGGGAGGAAGCACACAGTTGCAAAAGGGCCCCACTTATTTTGCCGGCGACCTTAGCGGCATACAGCAAAGGAATATTCCATTCTGGTTCCAGGGGTTAGGCTTATACAAGCCGGGCAAAAAAATTGCCAGGGAAAAAGACTGGGCAAAAAAGCTGGAGGAAGTGGTGCTTAATGCACCCAACTGGGATATTGGTTTTATTGTAGGCGTGCCGGCATGGCTGCAATTATGCATGGAAAAAGTAATTGAACATTATAAATTAAACAACATACATGAAATGTGGCCGAACCTGGCATTTTATGTACACGGCGGCGTGGCCATGGAGCCATACAGAAGAGGCTTCGAAAAATTATTTGGCAAGCCCGTCACCTATATTGAGACCTACCTGGCCAGCGAAGGATTTTTAGCCTACCAGAACCGGCCGGGAACCTGCGGTATGCACCTTGCCCTCAATAATAATATGTTCTTTGAGTTTGTGCCCTTTGATGAAAAGAATTTTGACAGTGAAGGTAATATGCTGGAAGACGCCGAAACATTAATGATCCACGAGATAGAAGAAAATAAAGATTATTCCATCCTCATCAGCACAAATGCCGGAGCCTGGCGATATGCCATTGGCGATACGGTAAAACTGGTGGACAGGGAAAGGAGTGAGATCATCATCACGGGCCGCACCAAACATTTCTTAAGTCTGGTAGGCGAACACCTGAGCGTGGATAATATGAATAAGGCAATTGAAATGGTGAGTTCCGATCTTAAAATATCTATTCCTGAATTTACCGTGGCCGGGATCCCTTACGGAACTTTTTTTGCGCATCAATGGTATGTGGCAACAGATGACACTGCTGATGCGGAAGACCTGAAGCTGCGCATTGATGCAAAACTTAAAGAACTGAATGATGATTATGAAGTGGAGCGCAGGCATGCATTGAAAGAAGTTATGGTAAATGTATTATCAGAAAAGACCTTTATGGACTTCATGACATCTAAGGGAAAGGTTGGCGGGCAGCATAAATTTCCAAGGGTACTTAAAGGAAAAATGCTGGAGGAGTGGCAAGGTTTTTTGCAAAGCGAGGTACCTGCTTAATTCCTCCTCTTACAGGTGACAGCTTTCAAAAAGCTGTCACCTGTAAGAGGAGCACTAATTTTATAATTTCACCACCGGGCAGCCAATATCTTTACTCTTCTTTCCAAATTTATAGATCACACCTGCCGATGTGCTGTGATAATGATCATTCAGTTTTGGATTTACCGACTGGCTGAACCCATCGAGGTAATCGGTAAAAATAAAACGGTATGATGTTTCGATGTTTATAGAAAATCTTTGGGAGAGCGGGTATTCTGCGCCTGCGCCTACAGGAACAGATAAAAGAGCACGCGGGGTACCCACAGCATTATCTGCAGCAAGCCCCGTTTGCATTTCTGCAGATTCTCCAAAAACGTTGGGGTCCATCCTGCTGTAATCTTTTCTTATTCTTACAAAAGAAACGCCCGCTCCTGAAAATATATAAGGCATGATCCCATAGTCGTCATAATTCCTGCCACGGATATTCCATACCAACTGGCCTGAAAATTCTTTTACCGGCGTGGTAAAATAAAAATTGCGCTGTTGCCGGTATTCGGGTTTGCTATAACGGCTGTCATCGCCCTTAAGCCTTGCAAAGCTCATATGCAGGCGCACTGCTAAAAAATGGTTGAGCGGTTTTTTTATGAATAATGAGAACCCGGGCTGCACTGTTCTGAAAGAGCCTGCCGGTTCGGGAGTAAGATCACCCTGGTAAATATAGGCCCCGGCATTTAAGCCGACACTCATGTCTTTATAGAACTGGGCATTAACGTTGCCGGCGACCAATAAAAAAAATAAAGATACAATGGCTGTGGTTCTTCTTTTTGCTTTCAAACTATTGAATTTTAAGTTTCAGAAAATGAAAGCAGCGTAATGGTATCAGTTACTGTTTCGCAAATGCTAAATAGTACGAACAGGGTAGCCATGTATTCATGAGGAGATCATTTCTTTATTCAACGCCAAATAATAAAGGGGATTGTTACATGAACTGTTAAATGAATCATAATAAGAATCCCGTTTATTAAGAATCCTTCCTTAATTTTAATGAATGGGTGATGCATTATTAAAGGGCCTGGCAATAAGCTTACTGCTGATCTTTTCCGTGGGCCCTGTAATATTTACCATCATCAAGCAAAGTATCAACCATGGGCGGCGTGGCGGCTTCAGCTTTATAGGCGGGGTTTGGGCAAGCGATATTATCTGGGTATTGCTCAGCAACGGCTTTAGCGAAGCGATAAAAACATTATTACATTTTAAAATACCGATCGGTATTGCAGGCTGTTGTTTTTTGATAGGCATGGGAATTTATTTTACATTCTTAAAAAAGATAGAACCCCGCCGCCTGCAGGAACCAAAGGAAATTGCGGGAGATGAAATAACAAATACAGGGCCGCGGACCAATTATTTTGCCATATTCAGCTCAGGGTTTATCATAAACACTTTAAACCCGGCTGTCATTTCTTTTTGGGTGCTTATGGCTGCATCCCTGGCTTCAGTGTATTCTTTGAATCACCGCATCATTATTTTTTCTACCTGCCTGGCCGTGAATATGCTGGCAGATATTGGAAAAGTAATGTGGGCAGGTTATATCGGCAAGAAATTAAGTGACCGGGTGATCTTGCTCATCAACCGCATATCGGGAGTTTTGTACCTCATTTTCGGGGCGGCTATTTTAGGCGGGATCATTTATACATTGGTAAAAGATTAACAATCTTCATTAGGACTTAAATGCTTTCATTTTTATTTTACCCGATGAAATTTTTTCTACCGTTACTGCTTTTAATTTCAGCTACATCCTTTGCGCAAAATGCTGATTTTATTGTTCTAAAGAAAAAGGGAAAAACTGTACAAACATTTTTCAGCGGGAGCAATATCATATTCACATCCACTACGGGCGGGTACCTCAATGCGTTTATCTCAGGGATAAAGAATGACACGATCTATTTAAAGGAGTACATCATACGTTACCTGCCCACAACGCTGGGAACCTATATTATCGACACGGCAGGCAGCTATAGTTATAAATATCATTATAACCAGGTTGCTGCAATAGGGCAAAAGGCAAAAACAAATTTCAATACAAAGGGCAGCGGCGCTGCTTTATTAGGTGGCGGCATATTGCTTACATTGGGCAGCGGGGTTGTTTACCTGGCAGACCGGGAAAAATTCAGCGCTCCTTTATTGCTAGCATCCGCAGGTTTGGGAACCCTTGGCTATTTTATGGCGAAGGGAAAAAAAGGAGGCGGCGGGATGGTCATAGGGAAAAAATATAAACTGGTTTATATGAACATGAGCAATAAGAAAAGCTAAGCTTAAATTGCACATAAAACCGGTTGGAATGAAAAAAACATGGATGTGGTCAAAGCGGGTCTTTTTCTGGATCTTTATTTTACACATTGGCTGGTTCCTTTTTTTTATTGTAAAAAAATTCCGCGATGCTGATTTCCCGATCGCCAACCTTCAACAAAAGGTGTTGCTTGTTTGCGGCGGAATAATTGTTGTTGGCCTGGCTTATTATTTCTGGCTGCGGCATTTTTCTTTGGTAAAAAGAATAGCTATTGTTTTACGGGAGCTTTTTTTCATTGCCTATATTTCCTCTTTTTTGTATTTATTGATTGGCCTGGTATTCAATCCGCCAATAACGCTTACACAGGCCGGCAGTTTATTGCAAGGCAATGGCTTGAAAAGGGATCATATTTCCTATGACGATATGGGCACCAATATAAAGCTGGCTGTACTGGCAAGTGAAGACCAGCTTTTCCCCGACCATGACGGGTTTGACCTGAAAGCAATAAAGCGAGCGATCAAATATAATAACAGGCACCCGAACAGGTCAAGGGGTGCAAGCACCCTCAGCCAGCAAACAGCTAAAAATGTTTTTCTTTACCAGGGCGGCGGGTTTTTCAGGAAGGGGATCGAGGTCTTCTTTACTTTCACTATTGAAAAGATCTGGAGAAAGCGCATCATCCTGGAGCGCTACTTAAATATAGCAGAAATGGGCCGAGGCGTTTTTGGCGTGCAGGCAGCAGCAAAAAAGTATTTTAATAAAGACGCAAAGGATCTTAGTGCTGCAGAAGCTGCGCAGATAGCTGCTTGTTTACCAAACCCAAAACGGTATAGTGTAAAACCTTTAAGTGGTTATGTTGCCGGCAGGTATAATAATATCATGCGGCAGATGAATAATTTGCGGGGAGACCCGGATGTGCAGGCGTTACTACGATAGATCAGTTCATCTTGTCAACGGCGGCTATTGCTTTTTGCAGGCGTTCTTCATAGTTGCCGCTGATATCAACCCAGAGTACATCCTGGTTTACCATCACATCCTTATAATAATGATAAAGCGATCTCCTGCTTTCAAGGTCGGGGTATTCCCTTAGTTCATCTTTTACCCAGGGCGCATCAACATTGCAAAGCAGGTAGAGGTCGTATTTTCTTTCAACGATCCTGTTCAATATCCAGTGATGACATTTTTGAAAAACGAATTCGCACCATACTTTCATCACGTACATGTCAGTATCGATAAAAAGTTTATGGTTCTGTATTTCCTGTTCTGCGGATCCCGTTTCCAGTTTCATAATTCCTGCTTCTTCCAATTGAAGCTGCCCTTTTGCAACGTCCAGCAAATTCTCAAAGCTATAGTTGGTGCCGTTCTTCAAAAGATATTCTCTTGCGTATTCCTCAACACATATAGCATCATAGTGTTTGGCGAGCAGGCTGCAAAGCGTGGTCTTGCCCGTAGATTCGGGCCCGATGATGACGATCTTTTTAATTATTTTTTCTTTTGTAAGCATTCAGGTCAATAATAAAACTAATTACAAATACGATCAGCATTCCAAACCGGAACAACTTCCTCGACATGTCGTTTGTTGGTGAAACAAAGATCAGCACTACCAACAGCACGATAAGAATACCTTTAATGATCAGCCACAATCTTCTATTTCTCATTCCACATTGGTTTTGCTTTCAGCAGCTTTTTATAAACAGGGCAATCCTTTTCATGTGCCCCGGGCAGGTAGCCCGCACTCATTAAAAATTCATTTACGATCTCGCCTCCCGTAAACCGGAAGGTTTGTTTAAAAAGCTTTGTCCATTCTTCCCGGCTTTTGGGATGCTGGCGGGCCAGCCAGTTTTTGAAAGAACCGAATTCTTTTTGTAATAACAAAATAGTTTTTGCATTTTCAATGGCTGCATTCACTTTAAGCCGGTTCCGTATAATGCCGGCATCATTCAGCAGCCTTTGTACATCCTTATCTTTATAAGCCGCAACCTTCTTAATATTAAAATTATGATAAGCCTTACGAAAACCCTCCTGTTTATTTAAAATGGTTGTCCAGCTCAGGCCGGCCTGGTTTATTTCCAGGATGAGGCGGCAGAACAACTCATTATCATCATCAATGGGAAAGCCGTATTGGGTATCGTGGTAGACCCTATGAACAGACTGTTCGCCCTTTGCAAGCGAACTAATGTACTTACAGTAACTCATGTTTTGTTTTCCAGATTAAATTTCTTTTTCCATTCAATATAACCCCACCAGGCCAGCAGTAAAAATAAAACATACATGAGTGTAAACAGCATCAGGCCTTTATAAAAATTCAGTGGTATTGCAATGATGTTGGAAAATATCCAGGCGATCCAGTTCTCTATTTTTCTTTTTGCCATCCACCACATTGCTGTTACTGCAGATGCTGACACCAGGGAATCCAGTACCGGCGTATTACTGTTGGTCAGTTTAATTAAAACAAAATAGATTACTCCCCAGAACAAAAGAAAAAAACCAATACCAAAGACCAGTTCTTTTTTACTGCACCAGCTGATGGGGAAGGTATAATGCTCGCCATCTTTTTTCTGTACCCAGTTGTACCAGCCATACACGCTCATTATAAAGTAATAGATGTTCAATAAAGAGTCGGCATATAAGGGCGGATTGGTCTGGAAAAAATATACATAAGCAGCCAGCAATACACCAATGATACCGGTTGGATAAACCAATACGTTATTCTTACGGGCATACCATACGCTGGCAATTTGCGTTGCCGTACTTACCCACTCTTGCCAACGGATTTCCTGAATGTTGCTGATGAACTGCTGGTAGATCTCTGGAAGGCTCACTTATTTTAACTGGTTTAATAACTGTTGCGGTAGTTTCTGAAAGGCCGAAGATAAAGGATTCCTTTGTCGGTTTGAAAACGGGTGGCCACCGGTCCCCACTGCCCCCTGCTGGACTTCCACGATATGAAATGTAAATGCGGGAATAAAGTGTAACCAGTTTTACCACTTAAGCCGATCACCTGTCCCTGTTTAACCGTATCGCCAACATTTACCAATGCGCCGTTCAATTGCAAATGCCAGTAGCCTGCTCTTGAGCTGTCCTCATGCTGTATCACGATCATATTTCCCGAAGACCGGTATTTTCTGTTCCAGCCTCCCTTATCTCCATCCTCTTTTACCCGGATAACGACACCGCCCCTTACCGCACAGATCTTCGTTCCCCTTTTCATTTTAAAATCAAGGGCCGCCCTGTTCCTGTGAGAGTACCTGGAAAAATAACCCTGCACCAGTAAGTGTGACTCGCCGCTTTCATAAGGAAGCTGGTAAACAAAACTGCTGTCGTCTTTTATAATTCCTTTTTGAAGTTTTTTAATTTCTGCCCGTTGCGGGTCTTTACTGACATAACAACTTGTTGCAGCCAACATCAAAAAAAAGGAAAGCGATAAAATTGAAATACGATACATTATTACGATTTTGGTTTCCATTGATTGGCACGGATATTTTTTGCTGCCAAAGAAACTGTTTCATTAATGCGCTTTTGTTTTGTCAGATCTGTTTTAGCGCTTTCCACCCAATGATAGAGCTGCTTTTTTACACTTGGAGGAAACAGCGTAAAATTCTTCCGTCCATTTTTATTCTTTGCAAAAGCCTTTTTTAAAGGTAAGGGCATTTTGAGCGCTTCGATTTTGTCAAGCAATTCCCATGAGCCATCTTTTTTTGCCGCTGTTATTTTTTTGAGGCCGGCTTCTGTCATCTTATTTTCCTTAAGCAGTTTTTTGATCCGCTTTTTATTTAAACCACTCCAGGCGCTTTTGGGTTTTCGTTGTGCAACAAGGAGATAATAACTTTCATCATCTCTTTTATTGGCGGTGCTGTCTATCCATCCAAAGCACAAAGCCTCCTCCACAGCATCATTGTAGCTAACAAAAGGTTTGTCGCAATCTTTTTTACAGATGACCAGCCATACATTTTGTGTTGTGGCATGGTTCTTCTCCAGCCATTTCCTCCAGGCAGCCCTGTTTTTTGGATAATATTCAGTTCTTTTATTTTCCATTAATTACCGGATCTTTTATACCATTTGCCCGGGCGTAAATAAATGATTCCTTTTTTAGTATAAAACCTTGTGGCAATATTTTTTCCATCCTTATCATATACCTGGAAGTGCAGGTGCGGAAAAGCGCTATACCCCGTGTTGCCGCTATAGCCAATATGTTGTCCTTGCATCACGCTATCCCCTTCATTTGGCAAAACGCCATCTTTTTGTAAGTGCCAGTACATTGCGGTACTGCCGTCACTGTGTGTAATAATAATGTGATTACCCTTTGATAAGTATTCATTATTCAAACCACCCACATCGCTGTCTTCTTTAACAGCAGTTACAATGCCGGCTCTTGATGCACATATCTTAGATCCCTTTTTCATTTTAAAATCCAGGCTGATCTCGTTGCGATGGCTCATACTGCTGTTGTAGGCCTGTATCAATAAGAACTTGCTGCCTTTTGCAAATGGTAAAGAATAAATATAGCTGTTATCAGGTTTAACTCTTCCTCCTTTCAGGTCACGGATCTCAGCATCTGTTAATTGTGCCCGGGCAGGAGCAGCAAAGCTACAAATAGCAATTAGCAGGAAGTTTATTTTCATTTAACTAAAATAAAAAAGATGTTTTGTGAAGGGTGTTAATGAAATGTTTTAGTTACAAAAGTAACATTAATCAGCTTTTTCTTTTTCTAAGATCAGCCTATTAGACTTTTTTAAACAGGAGAATAAAACCGGGTTATTTCTAGGGTCTCTTTCTTTTGTTTGATACATGTTCGTAACCAAAATTTCGTTGCGGTGTACGGAGGAAGTTATCGCAGTTGAGGTAAAAGAGGAAATGGGATTCCAAAGATAACCACTATAAGCAACTTCATCATTGATCACAAGCGCATATTTTATTCCGCAACAAAGAGGAATATCACCCAGGCGCTTTATCCTGTCATCTATTGAGCCGGATAAAAGGATTTTGTGCCAGTATTTCCTCTTCCTGTTTAGTTTGTATTTTTCAATTGTGTATGAAATTATTTCATTGTCCTTTATAAAGGCGGTGTCTTGCAAGTCTTCTTTTTTTACATTGAATTTTCCAACAACTCTTCTTGTTGTATCAAATGCCTTTATACTCTTGTTGAGAAGATAGATCTCAATTTTACATACCGAAATTTGTTCAGCTTGCCCACGAGAGAAATGAACAGAAAATAAAAAAGTAATAATTAATACCGCTTTCATAAGCAATTTTAATAAAATAGTAATACTGCAAACACTTTTACTAAGATAGGTATAGTAAAGATGTAGTTAGTAAAGTAAGCGAACCGTCATAAAATAAAAAAGCACTCAATTATTTGAAGTGCTTTACTAATTAACGTATTAACGGATTAACTACTCGGATTCCGCCACCACTTCCTTCACCTCGGGTATCATCCGCTTCATCATTCCCTCAATCCCTGCTTTTAATGTTATCATACTTGAAGGACAGCCGCTGCAGGATCCCTGCATCATTAAATTTACTTTGCCATCCTCGTAGCTTTTGAATTGTATTGCACCGCCATCCATTTCAACGGCTGGCTTCACATAATTTTCTAAAAGTTCCTTGATACGCTTTACCACATCATCATCATCTGCACTTACTGTATTGCTGCTCTCTGATTTCATATTTGCAACATCCTCATCATTTACTACCACTTTACCATCTTCCAGGTATTCTTTTAAAAATTGTTTGATGGCCGGTATCACATCCTGCCAGTCCTCAGTTTCAGGAGTTTTGGTAAGGGTAACAAAATTGCTGGCGATAAAGACCGCCTTGATAAAAGGGAAAGTGAACAACTCCTGCGCCAGTGGCGAGGGCTTTGCGCTTGCCTCATCAGAAAAATCAATACTCTTGCCTGGGTATAACAACTTGTTGGCCACGAACTTCATGGTTTCAGGGTTAGGCGTCATTTCGGTATAGATACTAATTACCGGGTTTCCTGTCTTTATCATAAAACTTAATGTTTATTGACCACCTCCGCTAAAGCTAGGGTGGCCGATGCAAAACTAACAAGAATTGTGCTGTTTTGGGAGAGCAGCACTGTTAAAAGGCAGATTTTTTCGGATTTCGAAAGACCTCACCCCCTTCCCCTCTCCTGAAGGAGAGGAGCGGTACATTAAAAATATCCGGACAGCAAATCTTCCAAATTATCATTAGCACTTTATTCATCACAGCTCAGCAGGTTGACTTATTCAACAATCCTCAGCTTGGCATAGTTAAGCATTATCTTTTTTTCACCATTCAGGTCAAAATTGACCGTAGCGATGGGATTATGTGCTGCCCCTTCCATCTTTGTAACTTCTCCGTATCCGAATTTCTGGTGCTCCACTTTTTGCCCGGGCTGTAAATTACTGGTATCACTTGGTTCAAAATTTTCTGAAGGCACGTGTTCTTTTACCTGTGGCCTTGGGGCAGGGCCCACATAGGCAGGCTTTTTATTTTCAGTTTTCCTGCTGTTGGACCATTGATTGCTTCCTCCGTATCCCCTGTCTTGACCAAGCCAGTTATCAGAGCCGCGGCTATTCTTCATGGCGCCACCGGCATAACTCCTGTCGAGATAATTTTCAGAGACCTCTTCCAAAAAACGGCTTGGATCGTTTTGTTGCAACTGGCCAAACTTGTAGCGTGCATTTGCAAAGCTCATCCACAGCCTTTGCTTGGCACGGGTGATGGCAACATAAAATAAGCGGCGCTCTTCTTCCAACTCTTCACGTGTGTTGATGGCCATTGCATTTGGGAAAAGCGTTTCTTCCAGTCCGCCCACAAATACCACAGGAAATTCCAAACCCTTTGCCGCGTGTATCGTCATTAGTTTTACCACATCAGGATTCTGGTCCTTATCATCATCCGCATCTGTTAACAGAACGATCTGTTGCAGGTATGCCCCCAAACCTTTATCTCCCACTTCACCGTCTTCTTCATTCATCGGCGTTTCGGTAAATTCTTTTATTGAGTTCAGTAATTCCTGAACGTTCTCGTATCGTGCTAACCCTTCGGTAGTTTTATCATTGAATAGTTCTTTAATGATGTTCGTACTCTTACCAACAATCACAGCAAGGTCATAAGCATTCTTTTTTTGCAACTCACTTTGAAACATCTTTATCGTCGTTACAAAGTTGTCGATGGCTTCCAGTGTTCCGGCCCTGTAACCATACATCGCAGCATTGCTGATAATATCCCACATGCTCAGGTTATTTTCATTGGCAAACAGTACGGCTTTGTCAACCGTTGTTTTTCCAATTCCCCTGGCGGGAAAATTAATGATGCGCTTTAATGCTTCTTCATCCCTTGGATTTACAACCAGCCGCAGGTAAGCTATAAAATCCTTTACTTCCTTACGCTGGTAAAAACTCATACCGCCATAAATTCGGTAGGCAATGCCCATGCGGCGCAATGCTTCTTCAAAGCTGCGGCTCTGTGCATTGGTGCGGTAGAGGATGGCAAAGTCTTTATTGTGATAATGATTGCGCAGCTTTTGTTCCTGTATGGTATCGGCCACCATTTTTCCTTCGTCATTATCCGTCATCGTACGAACCAGCTTTATCTTCTCGCCCTCTTCATTGATGGTAAATAATTTTTTTTCTATCTGTCCCTTGTTATTGCTGATGACCTCGTTGGCAACGTGTAAGATGTTTTGTGTGCTGCGGTAATTCTGTTCCAGCTTTACCACTTTCACTTCGTCATAATCTTTTTGAAACTGTAAGATGTTCTCGATCGTAGCGCCGCGGAAACTATAGATGCTCTGTGCATCATCTCCAACCACGCAAACATTCTCATGCATGGCCCCCAGTAATTTTATGATCTCGTACTGCGCCGTATTGGTATCCTGGTACTCATCGATCATGATGTATTTGAATTTGCGCTGGTACTTGCTTAAAGCTTCAGGAAAATTCTTAAGCAGGATATACATTTTGAAAAGCAGGTCATCAAAATCCATGGCGCCATTCTTAAAGCAGCGCTTAACATAGGCATCATAGATCTGCCCGATCATCGGACGATTGGACCTGTTGTCTTCCTGCTGCAGGGCCCAGTCATTCATATATTCTGCCGGGCCGATGAGCGAATTCTTTGCAGAAGAGATGCGGTTAAACACCACGTTGGGTTTATAGAGCTTATCATCAAGGGCAAGTTCATTGATAACCGTCTTTACCACGCTCTTGGAATCATCAGTATCGTAAATGGTAAAGTTAGAAGGGTAGCCAAGCTTTGAAGCTTCGGCTCTTAATATCCTTGCAAATACGCTGTGAAAAGTACCGATGTATAAATTCCGGGCTTCGGTATTACCCAATATCCGCTCTACCCTTTCTTTCATTTCGGCTGCTGCCTTATTGGTAAAAGTGAGCGCCAGTATATTAAAGGAATCAATTTTATGTTCCGCCATTAAATGCGTGATGCGGGTAGTAAGCACTTTTGTTTTGCCGCTGCCGGCACCTGCGATGATCATGATGGGGCCGTTCACATGCATTACCGCTTCCCGCTGGGGTTCATTCAACTCGTCTAAATACTTCATTGAGCGAAGGTACGAAGAGAAGAATTTGCAGCCGCATTTACAATTTCGGAGAAAGCGCAATCAAATAAAAAAATTATTTAAATCTCTTACACTCTACTTTTTGCCTTGACGCAAAAAGTAGCAAAAAAGTCAAGGCAGGAAAGATTACATCCCTTTCCTGCCGTACAGCTATATGCGACTTTTGTGCTACTGTGACTTCAGCATTAGCTCTTTACTCTTAGGGTTAATGCAGTTTAATTGATAGGGTTGTGCCTTTTAGTACAGGCTTTATATTAATGACTCTTTAGCCACTTAACTGTTTCTTCGGCGATGCTGTAATTGAAATTGCCTTTTGCATATTGTTGTTTTTTAAAATTATCCCTGGCTTCTTCGTAGTTCTTACTCTTCATCATAAAATGGTCCAGCTGCGGAACAATTACCATTGTGCCGTTGCCGGGATGTGCTTCATTCACTGTCTTTGTAACAAGCTGCGGCTCCACGATGCTGCAGGATTCGTAATCTGTTTCTCCATGTAATATCAGTACGGGGCAACTGATCTGTTGCCAGGCCTTTGCAAGGTTGAGTGAATCTATCTGCGGCCAGAAAGCCCAGTGCCTTCCCCACATGTCATTGCTGCCTTCTTTATAGCCAAGTTCGCTTATCACCAAGTCCTTGTATTCCGGATTTTTTAATAATTCATCCCTTGTCTTTTTCAGCACGAAGAATTCATAATATATCTTCTGGATCTTTCTTGTGAAATCTTCTGTTTGTATATAGGTCTGGTTTTCCAATAATGGTTTTTGAACACGATGCATCTCTAATAAAAATTCACTCCAGGGGCGGAAAGTGGTCCCGAACACCATTACACCTTTGGGCTGGTGACGCTTTGCAACCTCCGGGGCTATGAGCCCACCCATGGAATGTCCCCAGATATACAATTTGCTTTTATCGACATACGGAAGCTGCTCCATATAATTGTATCCCGCATCAAAGCTTTCAATATCTGTTGCCAGGTCAACCTCGCTGCATGGGGGACAATTATAGCTATCGCCAAGCCCCGATTTTTCAATGGTGATAACGGCATAACCTGCTTTCAGCCATTCGGTTAAAAGTTTGCCGTTATAGCTGTTCATATAATTTTCTATACTACCGCAGCCATAGCCGGGCACGAATAAGATAGCAGGCAGGTTGGTTCTACCTTTTGGCCTTCTTGTGATCGTTCTTAAATATCCTGTGCGGAATTTCACCCAATCGTATTGCACATCGGCAATATCAGATTGTTCATAGGGGCGCATCACCGCATTGGCAAATGCATTCATGTTCTTCCCGTCACGGGTAAACTGCACATCAAGTTTTTCTCCTGTTCTTATGTTTGTTGAAATCTTTCCATAAGCTTCCATAGAAGTGATCTTACTTCCATTGAATTCGTTAATGACATCTCCTTTTTGCAATGCAAGTTTTGCAAAACTGCTGTTGGGGATAATGCTGTCAACAATTATTCCTGCGGTAGCCGGTTTTGCCATTAAGCCCATGATGGCCTTACGGGGTGGCGTCTGTGCGCATACCGTTGATGTTACACAAACTAAAGCTAACAGTATTTTTTTCATGACCTTATTTTTTTGTGATAATTTATTTCACGCAAAGCCGCAGTTGTTACTACTGCCTAAAATCTTTGCGGCTTTGCGTGAAATTTCTTAATTCCCCGCTCTCTGCCTTTCTTCTTCCGAAGCTGTTGTTCTTCTTCTTGCGGCCTGCACTTTATTATTTCCAAAGCGGTAAGTAAAGCTCAGGTTGGCGACCCTTGTTTCCCTGTACGCATGCCATTTCTCTATATAATTATTATAGGTGATCACAGCCTTGGGTAAATTGGTCCAGAAGATATCAGTAATATTAAAACGCACTGTTCCTTTACTTTTCAAAACAGTTTTTTGTACTCCGGCAGATAAACCCCATTGCGGGTCAAGCACCATAAAGCCATACTGGCCGCCGGTGTTAACGCTTGCATTAAGTTCAGCGGTCCATCCTTTTTTAAAAGTGAATGTATTGTTCGTCCTGATGTCGGCAGCAGGCTTTCCGTTATTTAATGTAGTGCCGCTGAAGTTGCCATGGAACTTTTGGTAATAGATATTCCCGTTATTGACCATGTTCCACCACCTGGTGATCTTAATGGGTGTTGAAAGCGATAACCCCACATAATCAGATGACTTAAGGTTGATGGGTATCTGTACCGTTACGTTATCATCAGAAGGAATATTGGGAAACACTTCTTTGAACCTCGCCAGCGTAATGTTCTGATCATTTTTAGTATGACTGTAACTTAAGCCGAAATTAAGATTCTTCACCGTGTAACTTAATTCATATGACCAGGTGAACTGCGGAAGCAGGCCCGGCCTTCCGGTTGCATAAGTGGTAACATCTATCAAAAATAAAAAGGGATTGAGCTGGGAATAACCCGGCCTTCCGATGCGGCGGCTTACAGATAGGCCGATCGTTTTGTCTTCTTTTATTTTGTAATTAAAGAAAGCGCTTGGGAATAACTGGAAGTAACTGGAATCAAATTTTACATTGCCTATTTTTTGTTCGGTGCTGAGGTTGGTATGCTCTCCCCTCAATCCAAACTGCAGGCTGAACTTTTTAAACTCTTTGCTGAAATTTAAATAACCCGCATTATTATTCTCTTTATACAAAAAATGATTTGTCTTGTTGGGATCGTTCTGCGGCGTTCCGTTGCTTACATCCAAAAATTTCGCATCATTGTCTGATGAAACAAAACTTGTTTTAAAGCCGGCTTCCCATTTTGCCGTCTTGCCCAGCGGGTTCACATAATCGATCTTGGCAGTGGTGAAGGTCAGCTTGCCCTTCTGGTTGCCATGAAGAACATAATCAGGTTGTAATTGCGTGCCATCTAACTTGTAATAATTAGTTGCATTCACAGTTAATGACCTGGAATTGTAATTGCCATAATCAATATCTGCTGTCAGCTCTTTGCCTGTACTGTCGAATGTATGCTTGAAATTTATATTCCCAACTATATTATTGGAGTGATCGTTATTTGTGGCTAAGGAATTAAAAGTACTTGTTGCTGCTTTTTGCGGATCAAGCACGATAGAACTGTTGTCATTGTTACGGGTATAGTGATTAAAGTTCCCGTTTACAACAAAACCAATGATCGTTCTTTTAGAAGGGAAGAAATCCGTTCCCACCCTTGCAGCATTTGAGCTTACCGGCGATTTGGAATAATTATCTTTCAGATCGCCGCCATTATAAATATTGTTCTCATAAAAACTCCTGTCCAGTAACAAATGGTTCAAGCCAATGCGGTACGCATAATTATAATTTCCAAAGATGTTTATTTTTTTATTGCGGTAATTAAAGGTAGAGCCAATATTTGCTTTGGGATAAACACCCTGCCCGTAGCCTGTTGTAAAAGTTCCGTTCACACCAAAGCGCTGGTCTTTTTTCATGCGGATGTCAATGATGCCGGAGTTGCCTGCAGCATCATATTTTGCAGAAGGGTTTGTAATGATATCAATCCGCTCAAGGGCAGAAGAAGGCAGCCCTTTTAAAAAATTGGCAAGGTCGGCGCCGGTCATTGGGCTTGGTTTTCCATCAACCATAATGATCACACCCGACTTACCGCGAAGCGTTATGTTATCGTTTTGATCGATGTTAACACCTGGTGAACGTTCCAGCACATCCATGGCGGTGCTGCCGGCACTCACAATGCTGTTCTCTACATTCACAACAATACGATCAGCCAATTTTTGTATAAAAGGCTTACGGCCCGTAACAGTTACTCCACCCAATTCTGCAGCGGCGGGTTGTAGTGTTAGTGAAGGAACCTGTACAAATAATTGTTCTGCCGACAAAGCAAATGTTGCAGAGTATTGTGGTTTATAATTAACCAGGCTTGTTTTAATGAAGTAAGAACCCTGGCGTATATTTTCAAACTCTGCCTGCCCGTTCTTATCTGTTATCGCAACTTTGACCAGGGAAGAGTCCCTGGTTTTTCTTAATTCCACGGTCACATTTTCCTGTGGCGACTGCAGGTTATTAATAATTGACGCCTTTACTTTCCCCCGGGTATTCTCCTGGGCTGTGGCGGATAAAAAGGCTATAATAATAAATAAGAGGGTAACCAGAGGTTTCATAAACATACTTTACCGCAAAGATGTATTCCTCACGAATGTGTTCGTAGCCTATTTATATCAACAGTGATTGTATAAAGATGAATGGACGAAGTGAAATATGGCCTTGGCGGAATTTTACATAATCATTCGCACAATAATTTTAATATGCCTACGTTACGTACGGGCAACCCCATTGCATTCTACATAAAGCTCAGTTATAGAACAATTACTATAAAAAAACATCTCTGTTGCTACAACCGGTTGTTTTTATTTAGTGATCTTTATCGTCGCTTATCCTATATCCAAAAGAAAACCACTTATGAATTACCAGACCACTATGACTGATGAGAAGCTCATCCAGTTTTATCTCAACGGCAACCCCAATGCCCTTGCAACACTCGTAGAACTTTACAAAGACAGAATTTACAGCGCTATTTATGCGATGGTGCAGGATAAATACCAGGCAGAAGAGATCTTCCGCGAAGTTTTTATCCGCATTATTAATAACATGATGGCAGGCAAAAGCCCTGAAGAAGGAAACTTTTTGCAGTGGGCCATACGTATAGCACAGGGTCTTTGTATTGAAGAGACACGCAAGGCAAAACAGGCTATAGCTATTAGTAATACGGAAATAAAGAACGGGGAGCCCGTTGATTTTGCAGTATCTGTTCCTTTACCCGCTACCACGTATCATGAAAGTCACGGTAAAATAAAAAGCATGATCGATATGTTGCCGGAAGCGCAAAGAGAAGTGATCGTTTTGAATCACTATGCAGGCCTAAGCTTTAAAGAGATTGCCGATATCATGAAATGCAGCCTGAATACGGCGCTTGATACCATGAAATTCGGATTAAATAACCTCCGTAAGCTGATGACGGAAAAAGAAGTAGTAATAAATTAATAATAATCACTTTATTAGAAACATCACTACATGAGAATAATTTACGCCGCTACAATACAGTTATCATTTTTAGAGCAGTTTTGCAACAGAATTTAAATCCATATCCTAAAACAAAATCCGTTTATGAAAAAATTTATTACCCTAACCGACCAGGAATTAGTTCAGTTATTTATCGATGGAGAATCGCAGGCCCTTGAGGTTCTCATCAGCCGGCATAAAAGCCGCATTTTTACTTCGTTATATTTATTGGTACAGGATAAATACCTTGCCGAAGACATTTTCCAGGAACTTTTTATTAAAATAATTGAAACCCTGCGTGCAGGTAAATACAAAGAAGAGAACAGGTTTGTACAATGGGCCATGCGCATAGGCCATAATCTTTGTATCGATCATTTCAGGAAAGTAAAAGGGAAGCCTGTTATCAGGACTTCCGAAGGCATGGACATTTTTGATACGCTTAGTTTTGCAGATTCAAATGTAGAAGAAGATATCATGAAAAAAGAAAGCCATGCACAGGTGATGAAACTGGTTAATTTTTTACCCGAAGAACAAAGAGAGATAATCATCCTCAGGCATTTTGCCGATCTGAAATTCAGGGAGATATCCGAAATACTCAATTGCAGCGTTAATACCGCCCTGGGGCGGATGCGCTATGGCCTTTTAAACCTGAGGAAGATGATAGAAGAAAACCAGGTAGCCGTTTAAAACCAATAAATGATACGCTTTTACAGCCGCACAGCCTTAAGCTGTGCGGCTGTTCCATTTTTAGCTACCATCTATATAAAACCGGCGGGCTATGTTAAGGCGGTATTTTAACTTTAGATAATAAGCCACAGCAATTGCAGCATATCGAATTCTTTCATATCGAGCATTTTGAAAAAAATTATCACCGGGTAAAGCCGGATGATTCCTTAGCTCATTTGATCGATTTTTTCTGGGAAACGAATTTCGATGAACTCTGGCAGCAATACCCCGATGGATTTTCGGATGCTTTATTTCCAAATGTGGGCTACACTTACCTCATAAATTTAGGAACGCCATTTACCATGCAGGTAGATAATACTTTGTTTGATATGAAAACCGATGGCTTTTTGCCAAGGCATAAAGCAATTGAATGTTATCACCGGCCGGGGAATGTTTTGTTTGGTATCAAATTCAAGATCTCGCCCGTTATCTTTAAAACAAAGATCAACTTTGCTGAATACCGGGAATTCATTTATCCCCTGAGCTACCTCATGGACCATTCAATAATTGACAAAGTAAAAAAGGTAAATTCCTTTGAAGAGCGGGTAGAGATCTTAAGTGGCTATTTTACTTCTATCATAGAATCTTATGCAGGCTCCTGGGAACCCATCCGCATTGTTTCCGAGATACTGGAACATTGCTATACACAAAATGATTTTAAAACAACGGTTGAAGATTTTGCAGCAAAGTATAAGATATCATCACGCACACTGCACCGGTATTTTGAAACAACAACCAGCCTGAGCAGTAAAAAAGCATTACAGATCATGCGCATCCGCAAAGCGGTGCAGGACCTTAGCAACTCGCCTGAAAGTTTTAGCTATACTGTTTACGGTTATTATGATCACAGTCATTTTTATAAACACCTCAGGCAATTCATGCATAAGGAAACATTGAAGAGCCTGCAGCCACATTTGAAGCTGCTGAATAAACTGCACAAAGGGAAAGTATAAAATACCGGTCCCGCTTATTTAAACGGATCCGAAAACCTCACATCCGTTAATACACTATTGTCGGTAAGTGTTTGCAAAAACGTCAATACTTTTGAAATATTCTGTGGATTATTTCTAAAGACATCGTGCGCAGGGAAAGAATGTAATACCCCATCTAATGTAGAAACGGAGCCATTATGAAAATAAGGAGCAGTTAAGGTAATATTTCGCAGGCTCCCTGACTTAAACCTGTCTTCATTATTAATGCCATGATCTGCAGGATCAATAAGGGCAAATGGAGATCCTGGCGCTGATGTGAGAAACATGGGTGGCGTATGACAACTTTTGCAGCTGAGGGTTACCGAAGGCGGGGCTCCCGGCGCCGGGTTTAAAAATAATTGCTCTCCCGCAGCCTCATCAGCTGTAAAAGTTGCAAGCCCCTGCTTTACCATGTCGTATTTACTTTTAAAGGTTACAATAGAACGCAGGAACTGCGAAACAGCTTTTGCAATTCTTATTGAATCAATTTGTAAGCTGCCAAATGCCTTTTGAAAAAGGGCCGGGTAATAATCTAAAGCTTTTACCTTGCTTTCCAGTTCAGCTAATGTAAGCCCAAGTTCCACCGAATTTTGTATGGGTTGTAAAATGAGTTTTTCTAATGTCGTCGCCCGTTCATCCCAGAACATCTTACCCGATTTGTAAAAGCGCAAATTCAACATGGCCATTGAATTCCTCGTGGTAAAGCCTCCATTAAAGCCTTTACTGAACTTATTGTTATCGGTAAAAGAAGTCTCTTGCTTGTGGCAACTGGCGCAACTTGTAGTATTGTTTTTGGAAAGATGTTTATCATAAAATAATACACGGCCTAAAGTAGCGCCGTCATTGGTTATACGATTATCTGCCGGCGTATTATCATTTATGTTCAATGAATCCTGAATAAATGCAGGATAGGTATCAATATAATTAAAAGGAACAGCAGGAAGGACCGGCTGCTTAACAGTTTCCGGCGGAGTTACAGTCGCGGCCGTATCCTTTTTTGAGCATTGCTGAAATAGCAGGACAATGCCCAATAAAACAGATAAGACCAATATTTGCTTTGGTTGCATAGTAGTAGTTTTGGTAAAAAGATCAGTAGAGACTTTTGATATGACAAAAGATTTTAATTAGATGCTGCTTTTGTTTAATAAAGACTTGCTTTTATTATAATAACACTGAAAAAACCTCGTTTTAGCAAAAAAACTACCACAAAGTAGTATTGTTAAGTTCACAAAACTGTATTCTATTTGTTTAATAATTCACGTGGCCGTTTTCTGAAATACCACACAATTTATTGGCCCGTTTTTTAGCCGAACCTTTTTGAGAACAAAGGATCACCCTTTGTGGATTTTTCTCATGCTTGAACACATCCCCGTCCCGATTCCTCGGGATGGGTCTTTTTTATCACGAAATACTGGCTAAATAAATTAGAAAAAAATACTAAAATAATTAGTGTTGATAAAATTAAAGTATTATCTTTGGTTCCCAAATTACATTTACAACGCAAATTCAGATACATCAATTAAAACGAAAGAAAATGAGCAAAACAGAAAATTTAGAAAAAACAGAAAAATTCAAGGCGCTGAAATTAACGATGGACAAGATCGATAAAGATTTCGGCAAAGGGTCGGTCATGATGATGAGTGATAAAGGAGTTGTTGAGCAGGAAGTTATTTCAACCGGATCTATTGGTTTGGACATGGCCCTCGGCATTGGTGGCTTACCTAAAGGAAGAGTGGTAGAGATCTACGGACCGGAAAGTTCGGGTAAAACAACACTGGCCATTCATGTTATTGCTGAAGCACAGAAAAAAGGCGGTATGTGTGCATTTATAGATGCCGAGCACGCATTTGACAGCGCCTATGCCCAAAAGCTGGGTGTTGATATTGATAATTTATTGATCTCTCAGCCTGATTACGGAGAGCAGGCCCTGGAAATTGCAGACCGTTTAATTCTTTCCGGCGCTTTGGATGTGGTGGTCATCGATTCTGTTGCAGCATTGGTACCTAAAAGTGAACTGGAAGGCGAAATGGGTGACAGTAAAATGGGTTTACAGGCAAGGTTAATGAGCCAGGCTCTTCGTAAACTTACGGCTACCATCTCCAAAACAAACAGTTGCTGCATTTTTATAAACCAGTTGCGTGAAAAGATCGGTATCATGTTCGGTAATCCCGAAACCACAACAGGCGGTAATGCATTAAAATTCTATTCCTCTGTTCGTTTGGATATCCGCCGCATGGCACAAATTAAAGATGGCGATGAGTCTGTTGGTAACCACGTAAAAGTAAAAGTGGTAAAAAATAAAGTAGCGCCACCTTTTCGCCAGGCTGAGTTTGATATTATTTACGGCGAAGGAATATCTAAAGTGGGTGAGATCATCGACATGGGTGTGGAACTGGGTATTGTACAAAAAAGCGGAAGCTGGTTTAGCTACAACAGCGATAAATTAGGCCAGGGCAGGGACTCAGTAAAACAACTGATGCTTGATAACCCGGAGATGGCGAATGAGATCGAAGCTAAAATAAGAGAAAAGATCAAGGAGATGCAATCTGCTTAGTCTTTGGTAAGTATTTTTTAGGGCTAGTAAGTAATAAGCTGTTCCGCCTGAAGCGGGGCGGCTTTTTTATTAGCTTATTTTTGCAGCATAAAAAAAATAATTGAACAAAGGAACCATCGCTCACCTGGCCCTGCTTTTTGCCAACCTGTTTTTTGCAATAAACCTTAGTGCCGTAAAACACCTTACCAACCTTGAGCTGGCGAAGCCCTTCGGGATAAACGTGGTGAGGGTTGGTGTAAGCATGATATTATTATGGCTGTTGTATTTGATGAAACCGGTAAACATCAGGATCAAAAGAGAAGACAGGAACCGGCTGCTGCTATGTGCGCTTACGGGTATTGCTATTAACCAGCTGCTTTTTTTAAAAGGGCTTTCCCTTACCTACTCAATTCACGCCGCCTTACTAATGCTGATCACCCCCATCCTTATCGTCTTTATTGCTGCATGGGTATTAAAAGAGCGGCTGGGTATTTTAAAGGTCACCGGGCTGGCATTGGGTATTGCAGGCGCAATGGTCCTGATCTTAGCAAAGGATAATTCCGGCAACGGGAGCAATATTATCTGGGGTGATGTACTCATTATCATCAACGCCATCTCTTATACCATTTATTTTATCCTTGTAAAACCATTGATGCTGAAATATGATCCTATTGTAATAATAAGATGGATATTCACTTTTGGCTTAATAATGATACTTCCGTTTGGCTGGGTAGAGTTTATGCAAATACCATGGGAAAAATATACAGCTATTGATTTTACGAGTATGGGTTTAATTGTTTTTACAGGAACTTTTTTAGCATACCTGTTTAATGTGTACGGAATTAAAATACTGGGAGCGTCAACCGCAGGATTTTATATTTATACCCAACCTGTTTTTGCTGCGCTGATCGCTATGCTGTTTCTGAGAGAAGAATTAGGCCTCTATAAAATTGTTGCGGCGGCGCTTATATTTACAGGCGTTTACCTTGCCAATAAGAAAATAAAAAATGGCGGAGTAATATAACTACTTACACATTCTATTAAATCTTTTTATAAATGCTTTGAAGCTCGACTCCCGGTAATCAAGCGCCTGTATATTCACGCCTGAGATGTATTGACAATCCCTGGTCATTTCCCACAACTGGTTCTCAAAAATTCTATGATGGGTTATGTAATCCACATACTGGTATGGGTGGCCCCATGATTCTTTTTCCGGCATATCACCCCCTACTGAATACAAAAGTTGTATAGGTAAGCTGTCAACGTCTCCCTGGACAAAAAAATAAACAACCCTCCTCTTGTCTTTACCAGAGAACAAATTCAGTCTTTCCCCGCTTATGATCGGGGTCAATAAAATAGTGGTATCATACACAGGGTTGCTGTAAGTAGACGACTGTATTTCCTGGATATTATCAGTATACCCGTACAGCATTAAACGTAAAACAGTTTTTACCGTATTATTTTTTACAAAAAGCAGCACGTCTTCCGAGTTAAAAATTACTGTGTCGGCAGGCGCCCTGATCACCCTGACCTGTTTGGTAAGTATTTTCACTTCTCCGGTAATAGTATCTCCATTCTGTTTTACAATATATTCTTTAGACTGAGCTAAGGCGCCTGCAGAAAATAATAACCCTACAGCTAAAATTGTAATTTTCATTGAATGAAATGAGTTTTTTATAAACTCAAGTTAAGCGCTTAGTTTTAAAAGAAATGATCCTGTCAGCTTTTCTTAGGGTAATCAAAGAATAAAAATTCCTTTTTGGCTTTTTGAAATTCTGACCATTGTGTAATATTGGCCTGTACGGCAAATATGGCGCAGGTAGGCATATTATCAACCTGGATCTCGGGTATAAGGCTGTTGACAAAATAAGTAATGCCGGGGTTATGGGAAAATATGGCGACTGTATTAAATTTCTCATCCAGGACCCCGATCACGTCATAAAAGATCTCAGGGGGTGCATGATACAAAGCGCTTACAAAAATGATCTCATTCTCACTTCGGCCATATACTGTGCAAAAGGATTCTGCAGTTCTTTTAGCCCGCTTCGCAGGGCTTGAGACGAAAGCATCTATGACGCTTTGTTTTTGCAGCAGCCGTTTTGCCATCACCGGGGCATCTGCCTTGCCACGATCATTCAACGGCCGCTCAAAGTCATTACCAAAAAAACTTTGGTCGCTTTTGGCGTGGCGTATAATGAAAAGCTTTTTCAATAACCTTTTTTATAAAAATATAAAATTATTTACACTCTGTGATAAATGTGGTTATAAACTTTCCCAACTTTGCCTTCAAACCTGTGTATGCAAAATTATTCCTTTCGTTCCTCTTTGTTTTTTGTGTTTATCCTGGTTAGTGCTTCCTGCTCTGTAATAAAAAAGGCAACGCAACCCACCGCCAATATCAGCAGCATAAAATATTTAGGCAAATACGATATTCCTTATAATCTTATCTATAATAACACTGCTGTTGGTGGCTTATCAGGGATTGATTATGATGCAAAGAACAATTTGTATTACATGATATGCGATGACAGGAGCGATAAAAGCCCGGCACGTTTTTATACCGCGAAAATTTTCCTCACGCAAAGCGGGATCGACTCCGTGGTTTTTACAGGCGTGAAAAATTTGCTGCAACCGAATGGTACTGTTTATCCCAACAGCAGGCAGGATCGCTACCATGTGCCGGACCCCGAAGCCATGCGCTATAACCCGCTGACCAAAACATTGACCTGGAGCAGCGAAGGAGAAAGGATCGTGAATGAAAAAGAAAAGATACTTGAAGACCCCGCAGTAATTGTTATTTCCAGGGAAGGAAATTATATCGACAGTTTTGCTATGCCCGACAACCTTAGGATGCAGGCAGCAGAAAAAGGCCCGAGGAAAAATGGCGTGCTGGAAGGAATGACCTTTGCGGATAATTATAAAACTCTTTTTGTAAGTGCAGAGGAGCCTTTGTATGAGGATGGTCCCCGGGCAGATGTGATGGAGAATAAACCCATGATCCGCTTTTATCAATTTGATATGGCCACTAAGAAAAATGTTGCACAGTTTGCTTATAAACTGGAACCGGTTGCTTACCCGGCTGTTCCCGAATCAGAATTTAAGATCAATGGGATACCGGATATATTGAGTATCGGCGGCAATAAGTTCCTGGTCATTGAACGGTCTTTTTCAACCGGCAGGCTGGCCTGTACCATTAAGCTTTTCATTGCAAACCTTAGCGGCGCCAGGGATATCATCGGCATAAGCCTGAAAGACAGATGGGATTATTGGGCCATACAAAAAAAACTATTGCTGAATTTGGATGACCTGGATATCTATACCGATAATATTGAGGGGATGACCTTTGGCCCGGTATTGCCCAATGGCCATAAAACACTATTGCTGATCGCCGATAATAATTTCAACGCTTTACAAAAATCGCAGGTGTTATTGTTTGAAGTGATCGAATAAAATTCATTTATAAACGGCTTTCAAAATCATTTGTATTGAATTAACTTCGGGCATAAATCTTATAATATGATAATGCGAAATATAAAAAATACTATACTGGTCTGCTCATTGCTAATCCTGCCATTCAGCGGCATGGCCTGGGGAGTATTAGGGCATCGTATTGTAGGGCAGATCGCAGACAGTTATCTAAGCAGGAATACAAAGAAAGAGATCTTCAAAATATTGGGGAACGAATCTGTTGCAATGGCCAGCAACTGGCCCGATTTCATTAAATCTGATCCTGCATATAAATACCTGTCTTCCTGGCATTATATAAACGTAAAAGAAGGCATGAGTGAAAGCGAATTAAAAAATTATTTAGCTACTGATACGGCTACCGATGCTTATACAAAGATCAACTGGCTGGCTGACCAGCTACGAAATAAAGGTCTTGAACAGGATAAAAAAATTTTATACCTGCGCTTGCTGATACATATTGTTGGAGACATACACCAGCCCTTACACGTTGGCAGGTTTGAAGACCTTGGCGGGAATAAGATCAATGTAACCTGGTTCAAAGATCCTTATAATCTTCACCAGATCTGGGATTCACAACTTGTAGAATTCCAGCAACTGAGTTATACAGAATATGCAACCGCAATTAATTTCACAACAAAGGAGCAAAGAAAAGAGTGGCAGGCACAGCCCGTCAGCGATTGGATCTGGCAGTCGTACCAGATCGCAGAAAAGATCTATGCTGACATAAAACCTGATGCAAAGCTTGGATATGATTATGACTTTAAGTATAACGCTATCCTGAACCAGCAGTTATTAAAAGGAGGAGTTCATTTAGCAGGGCTGCTGAATGGTATCTTTAAATAACCACTTTTACTTTTTTGTGATAAAAGAGGCATGGGATTTGTTCCCCATTGTATGACTAAGCACGGCAGGTATAATTTTATCCCGGCCGCCCGCTATGTCCTAAAATAATAATCATGAAAACTTTAAGGGTGAGGTCATTAATGACGGCAATATTGTTTGTAGTGGGTGTACTGACTTTTTATTCCTGCAGCAAATCAGATGATGATACAGCAACACCTACAGGGGGCGTATTTATATGGACAACCGGAGGCGCAACATTTACGGCAGATAATGTTAATGCTTCCCTTTCCGGTCCCTTCAGTATTGTTGCCAATAAGGATGCTGCTATTGCCAGTATTAAATCTTTCAGTATTACCCTTTCTGCATTTGCAGTTGGTGCTTATACTTTATCTGCAGCAGGAGCTAACCAGTTAGGCTATTTTACAAGCGGGGGTATGGTTATGTCTCAAAGCGGCACATTGAATATTACAGCAAACAGCAATAATAGACTGAGCGGCAATTTTACAACAATACTCACGGGAGGCGCATCCATGACCGGAGATTTTTCGAATGTTAGTATAAATCCATGACCGGGGATTATTACTAGTAACCTCTTACATTCTTTCCTTCCATATAATTCATAAAAGCTTTGTTGCAAACGCGGTTTCCCCCGGCTGTAGGATAATTACCGGTGAAATACCAGTCGCCCAAATTGGTGGGACATGCTTCGTGCAAAGATTCGATCGTTTGATAAATTACGCTTACAGGAATATCGATCTCCTTAGGTGTAATAAGCTTTGCAATTTTATCAGAGATCTCATCCAGTGAAAAAGGCTTGTATAACCGGCGAACAACGTTTTCAGTATGCAACTGGTTATTGCGCTGCAGCTCTTTGCATTTATCAAGCAGCTCAGTGAGTAAGCTCTCCTGGCCGGTATCGTGCAATAATTCAATAACGGCACGAAATGCAATAAAGTCGCCCATCTTACTCATGTCAATGCCATAGCAATCGGGGTAACGTATCTGCGGTGCAGAAGAAACAACGATGATCTTTTTGGGTTGCAGTCTTGACAGCATACGTATGATACTTTCTTTTAGGGTAGTACCCCTTACTATGCTGTCATCAATAACAACCAGCGTATCCTGGTTCTTTCTAACTGTTCCGTAAGTGATATCATATACATGCTGCACCATTTCATTACGGCTTACGTCTTCAGTAATAAAGGTGCGCAGCTTCACATCTTTGATGGCAATTTTTTCAATGCGTATCCTGCGGTTGATCATTTCAGATAATTTCTCTTCATCAAAATCTTTTCCCCAGCTTAAGATGCGTTCTATCTTTATTTTATTAAGATAATCCTCGGCACCTTTTATCAAACCATAAAAAGCCGTTTCCGCAGTATTTGGAATAAAAGAAAAAATGGTATTCTTCAAATCGTAGTCGATAGCTTTTAAAACAGTATCACTAAGGTGATTGCCCAGGGCAATGCGTTCCCTGTATATCTTTTCATCGCTGCCCCGGCTGAAATAAATGCGCTCAAAACTGCAGGCCTTCCTTTCTTTTGGTTCTACGATCTGGTCGATCGAATAATTTCCATCAGCTTTCACGATCAGTGCATTGCCCGGCATTAATTCCTGTACTTCATTTTCACCAACATTAAAAGCGGTACGGATGGCTGCTCTTTCACTCGCCGCAACGATCACGTCGTCATTGATATAATAATAAGAGGGGCGGATACCATGTGCATCCCTCATCACAAAGGCATCACCGTTACCCAGCATGCCGGCGAAATTAAAACCGCCATCAAATAAAGGGATGGTCTTTTTTAAAACCTTAAGAATATCCATATGTCCCGGGAATTCTTCATCTCCTTTTACTACAAAATGGTAAAGCACTTCCATCATCGCAGCCAAATCACTTTGCCGCTGAAATTCACCGGGATCGATATTTATCAATCCAAATAATTCTTCGGTATTCACCAGGTGAAAGTTTCCGGCAACGGCAAGGTTTCGTGAAGGAATGGTATGCCGTTTAATGAACGGGTGACAGAACTCCACATTATTTTTTCCCTGTGTTCCATAGCGCAGGTGCCCTAACAGAACCTCGCCTAAAAAATTAATATGGCCCTTCATGAGGCCGGGGTGATTTTTAATATCGGGCTGGTGCTTTTCTATTTCATTGATCTCTTTTCCTACCTGTGCAAAAAGATCGGCAATTGGCTGGTTGGCAGAGCTGCGCAACCGGTGCATAAAAGGATAGCCCGGTTCGGTATGCAGCTTTACAGCAGCGATCCCTGCACCATCCTGGCCCCGGTTGTGTTGCTTTTCCATCAGCAGGTACAGCTTATTAAGGCCGTACAACACTGTTCCATATTGTTGTTGATAATAACTGAAAGGCTTGCGGAGACGAATAAAGGCAAGGCCGCATTCGTGTTTAATTTCGTCGCTCATGATGTAGTTCCGATGACTATCGGAAGAGCCGCAAAGTTAAGGCATTGCAGGGCAGCAGCAAACAAAAATCCTCCCCGTTAAGGCGGGGAGGATCCGGAGTTATATTAAAAATGAAATTATAATCCACTTATATTTAAGCCGATCTGGAAAAGCTTCATTTCTGCAGCCACCCCGTCTTTAAAAATATTATTGATCTGGTAAGCGCCAACCAAAGAAAAATTGCCATAACCTAATCTTGCGGTTGCTACAAGGCGGGTGCTGTTAAAATATCCCTTACCGGTTTCTTTAGCGGTATAGGAGTTGATGGTTCTGCCGCTTTTGTCCAATAAATTTTTCCCTTTGGTATGTACGTTTAAAAGTGTTCCTACCTTAACACCAATGGCAGCTTTGATACTTTTGCTTTCTCTTTCCGGGTTTGCGGTAAAACGCAACTCCAGTGGAACTTCTAAAAAAGCCGTTGTTAATTTATATTTTTTAAAATGATCAAGACTGTCTATCCTGTTAAATGGGAGTGTATTGGTCTTTGATTTTAGATTAATACTCATATTCTTAAAATACATACTGCTGGTACCAACACCCAATCCAAAAGCTACGCTGAATTGCGGGCTTCCTTTGAAACGCTTATCGATCATGATATAAACACTGCCCCCTCTTGAGAAGCCTTTCTTATGGTCTTTGATACTGTCTGGTATTCCCATCCAGTGGTCGCTGGTCAGTTGTAGCATCAGGTGATCGCCGGTACGGTCGGTAATATTAGCCCACTTTTTTTTGTTTTGTGCTGATAAGGAGGATACGGAGATTAAGGCAATAAGAATAAATATTATTTTCTTCATAATTAATTTTGAAGTTGCAAATTAACGGCAAATAATTTAATGAAGCGTTAAATTAAACAGGTTTCATGGTTTCAGCCCTTTTAGGAAGCTTACCTGGGCGCTTAAAAAAGAAGAGGGCTGGTATTACCAAACCAGCCCTCTTAGAGTGATACGGACCTTTGTTGTCTAGTTTTTTATAAATGTTTTGGTCTGTTTACCTTCTTTATTTTCAAATGTGAAGTAGTAAGTGCCTTTTGGCAGTTGAACCGCGGGGATACTCGTTGCATTGTTCCCTTCGGTTAGATGTATGGATCCTGACCAGACCTTTTTACCTAAAGCATCAGTAATAAAAATTGCTGCCGTTTCTTTTTGTTTTGAAGCCAATTGCACCTGTAAAGCATCAATAACGGGGTTGGGGAACAGGTCCAGCGATATAAACTGGTTGCTGTTTTTGATGGCAATTATCCGGCTGTAGGTATGGCTGTTATCCAGGTCAACCATCTTCAGGCGGTAGTAATTCATGCCCTGTGGTGCTTTAATGTCTGTATAGGTATAATATTGTTTGCTTGTTGAATTTCCTTTTGCAGTTACCTTTCCTATGGCAATAAAATCTGATCCGTTGGTACTATGCTCCACATCAAAGAAGGCAGTGTTTTGTTCCAAAAGCGTTTCCCAGTTTAGCTGGATACCTGTTGGCTTTACTGCAGCAGTAAGATCACCCAGCTTAAGAGGTAAAGATGGGCCTACCAAAGAGGTTATTTCCGCGGCAGATAAGGCCCTGTTGTAAAAACGGAATTCATCAATTTTACTGCCGTTTGCAATGGGATTATAATTTCCGCCGGTGCCATGGTAAAACATTTGTCCAAATACAGGCGGTTGAGGATAAGAAAGAGCCGTTGTACCCTGTGTTCCCGAAACAGCGAGCACGCCATTTACATATAAGCTGATGGTAGTGCCGCTTTTTACCGCACATACAGCCCTCCATTGTCCTGCCGGAAGTGCTGCCGGCGCCCCTATCGTTCCGTTCTTATAATTAAAACGAAGGGTATTGTCTGAATTAAAATACCATATGCCGCAACCGCCATAGTTAAGGCAATTATCATAAATGCCCTGGTTTAATGCATTAGTAGCCATATAGATCCCGAATGCAATGGAAAAATCACCGCTAAAATCGAGGTTGCCATTATCAGTAACACTAACCGCGGATGTAACCGTGCCTGCGAACATCAATGCCTTACTGGGGGCGCCTGCGCCATTGGTACTGTAAGAAATATTGGAACCCGTTGCACTCATGGAAGTTGGGGCAGTATTGTTCAGGTTACCGTCAAAGCTAAAATAGCCGGTAAGTCCGGCTGTTGGCTGCGCAATGGCTGCCGGGCTGTATAAAAAAGAGATGACCAGCAGATCAAATAATAAGGATAACTTTTTCCATTTCATGGTGGTAATTTTTTAGTTAATAGAAGAGGTTTCCAGGAGGATGGATAGGTAATTTTCCAGGGAGGGGAAATCGATACTGTAAATATGAAGAATTGGAGAAGTGTAGGTTAGGGGAGAATAACGGGAATTTCGAAGGGTGAAAACACGGTATTGGAAAGCTGGCAGATACCGGGTAAATAAAAAGGGTTTCAAACACATAGTCTGAAACCCTTGCCTGTTCTGTGGGCCCACCTGGGCTCGAACCAGGGACACCCTGATTATGAGTCAGGTACTCTAACCAGCTGAGCTATAGGCCCTTTCTTGAATTCTAAATTGAATTAAGAAATATTTTTTGATTTACTATTCTGCAAAAGCAAATATAACATTAACCTTTTGCGGATGGCAAAAGTAAGAAAAAACAGGTATTCTAATTCTATTTTTTGTTTAAAGGATAATACAATGATTCTTGTAAACAGAATTATAGCTGTACCTTAAAGTATAAAATTGCGAAGCTACCCCCATCTGCTGTATGTTAAAACCGGACGAAATAAAAAAACTCCATTTAAAAATTACTGAAAATAATGACAATCATGCTTTTGCCCAGTTGTATATGGCATACTTTCATAATCTGCAGAAATTTGCAAATTCAATAATTAAAAACCGGGAATTAGCAGAAGAAATCGTATCGGACGTATTTATAAAGATCTGGCAAAACAGGGCCAGTCATGCAAAAATTGATAATCTTAAGCTGTACCTCTATATAAGTACAAAAAACACGGCCCTGAATTATTTATCCCGGCACTTTAGAAAAAAGATTATTTCATTGGATGAAATGTCTTTAAACATACCTGCTGTTAGTTATAATCCTGAAAACCTGATGATTACCAGCGAAGCGATTAAAAAAATTGAATTTGCTATTCAAAACCTGCCGTTGCGTTGCAGGCTTATCTTTAAATTGGCTAAAGAAGACGGGCTTAAATACAATGAAATTGCCAAACTCCTCAACATATCTGTAAATACAATAGATAACCAAATGGCGATTGCTTTAAAAAAAATAAGCAGTGCCATAAATTTTGAATTCAGGAAGAACCCCAACCATCTTCATAAGAAGTAATTCCCCCACATTTATTTTATAAAGCTTTAGTAGATTATAGGCTTTATACTGTCTGTATATATACATCATGGAAGATAAAACAGCTCATATATGGAACCTGATAGCCAGAAAATTGTCTGGCGATGCAACCTTTGAGGAGTTGGCAGAGTTAGAGTTATTACTTAGGCAAAATCCTTTGGAAAACTATTCCATGGAAATCCTGAACGACCTGTGGCATTCCGGGCCTGAGCCAAACCGGCTGTATTCTGAAAATAAATACAAAGAACTGGTCCTTCGTATGCAGCGTATGGGTATTGATGAAGGCAGGTTTACAGATAAAGATGAGATAACACTTGGGGATAAGGCTACAAAAAACAAAAGTTCAAAAAAATGGATGGTGGGTATAGCTTCTCTTATTGTATCCGGCCTGGTAGTTTTCTTTTTGCTACAAAAGAAACCTGTTTCGGATAATACAAAGGAGCAGCAACCCCTGGCTAAACACCAGGTTAAAACGAAGTACGGATCTAAAACCAACCTGGTACTGCCTGATGGAACTAAAGTATGGTTAAATGCCGGGAGTGAAATGACTTATGGTAAAGATTACGGGACTGATTTGCGTGAAGTAAACTTAACAGGAGAGGCCTATTTTGATGTTGTTAAAAATGTAAACAAGCCTTTTATCATCCACGCCGGCAATATCAATATAAGGGTATTGGGTACTGCATTTAATGTAAGGTGCTACCCTGATGAAAAAAACACCGAAACCAGCTTGGTAAGAGGCAGCCTGGAAATAACCATGAAAGGCAGCAAAGAAAAATACCTGCTTAAGCCGTTTGAAAAACTGACTGTTAGCAATAACCCCGTTATGGATGCAAAAGCAAATATTTCTGCCGGTTTGCCGGATGGCGCTCAACCTAAAAGTGAATTTAAATTGGGCCGCTTATCTATACTGCCCCAGGATAGTTCAATTGTTGAAACATCCTGGGTTAATAACCGGCTGGTTTTTAGGAGCGAAACATTTGAAGAAGTGGCACTTAAAATGGAAAGATGGTATGCGGTAAGCATTATTATTAAAGATGATAAATTAAAAATAAAAAAACTTACAGGGGTTTTTGAAAACGAAACTGTTGACCAGGCACTTGGTGCCATTCAATTAACAACCCCGTTTTCGTTCAGCTATACAAATGAGCAAATAATTATTTCAAAATAAAAAAAGCTATATGAGAAAAATCGACTTTTTTAACACATCCTGATTTAAAAAAAATCGGGAAATGTTGGCGCATTTCCCGAAAGGTCAAGAAAAACGAGTTACCGTATTGGAAGCATGCGCTTCTGTTATTCCCTCAACCCAAAATATAAATGTATGAAAAAAAAAGTATCCCCAATCTTGTCTAAAAACCGGGGCCTAATTAAAGCATTATTGTTTATGAAACTAACTATTGTATTAATGCTGGTAACAGGTTTGCAACTATCAGCAAAAGTATTTTCACAAAATACCATCACCCTCAAAATGCAATCAGTAGAACTCAAGAAAGCCCTGGGGCAAATTGAGAAAAAAAGCAGTTATCGTTTTTTGTATAACGATGATATTTTGTTGCAATTTAAAAAGGTAAATATTAATGCAGATAATACACCGGTAACCCAGGTCCTGGATAATATTTTAGCCGGTACTGAATTAACATATAAGGAACTTAAAAATAACCTGATTGTTATTACACGGAAAAACGAAGTTTACCGTGATGTACCAATATCGGGGAAAGTTGTTTCTGACAACGGAGACCCTATTGCAGGGGTTTCAGTTTTGGTAAAAGGAACCAATATAGGCACAAAAACTGATGCTAATGGTAACTTCTCCTTTACCGTACCCGATAATGCAATATTAATATTCAGCTCTGTGGGCTATGAAAATACCGAGGTTTCCATAGCAGGTCAATCTACATTGAATGTTACGCTAAAGCTATCTGAAAAATTACAGGATGCGGTAATTGTAATTGGCTATGGCTCTGCACGTAAAAAAGACCTTACCGGTTCAGTAGCATCTGTAACCGGGGCCGAGCTTGCCAAACAACCCGTATTAACTGCAACGCAGGCGGTGCAGGGTAAAGTGGCTGGCGTGCAGGTTATCAGCAGCGGCGATCCCAATGCCCTGCCTGTAATACGCATAAGAGGCACAGGTACCATGCTTGCAGGTACTAACCCGCTGTACGTGGTTGATGGAATAATTAATGATGATATCAGGAATATCAATTCTGCCGATATAGTAAGCATGGAAATTTTAAAAGATGCTTCTGCCACCGCTATTTATGGTATGCGGGCGGCAAATGGTGTAATTATTCTTACAACCAAAAAAGGCAGGCCGGGCAGGATGGTTGTAAATTATGATGGAACAGTTGGTATAAAAGAAGCTACCCGTTTGGTAAACATGGCCGGCGCAAATCAATATGCAGGTTATATTAATGAAGCAAGTATTTATTATGGCAGTGGTGACAGTATCGTAAAGCAATCTATGTTGCAAAGTGGCGGTAATACCGACTGGTATGATGAGATACTAAACAAAGGCTTCTTTCAAAATCATAATGTTTCCCTGTCGGGCGGCAGCGATAAAGTAAATTATTTTCTTAGTGCAGGTTACCTGTCAGATGAAGGCATTATCCGTACAAACGATTTTAAACGTTTCACTTTAAGAAATAACAACGATTATAAGATCACCAGGAATTTTAAAATTTCTACTTTGGTTTCCTACAGCCGTTCCGATGTAAGAAATGTAGATCTTGCTGCGTTTAATGTGGCTTACCGTGCAGCACCATATGTTATTGCAAAACAAAATAATAAATACGGCAATACTTCGCTTGCCAATAATGTTGGTAACCCTTTGCTTGACCAGGATAAGAATAATAATTCAGGTGTGGGTGATCGCCTCCAGGCAAACGTGGTGGCCGAGCTTAAACCTTTAACCTGGCTTACCTTAAGAACAAGTTTTGGGATCGATAAAAATAATTTCAGGAGTGTTTCTTACGGGTATAAATATTTGAACGCCGGGCCAGAAAATGTATTCCTTACCGCAGGCAGTAACCAGGTAAGAAACAATAGTGTGTTAACTGTTGAAGAAAACCAGGGCAATCGTTGGGTATGGGATAATACCGCAACTATTGTTAAAAAATTCGGCGCACATAATTTTAATTTATTGATAGGTACTACTGCTGAACAGATCAAGAGTGATAAATTAAGCGGAAAAAGAATAGATGTGCCCGAAGATGAAAATCAATGGTACCTGAATGCAGGGTCTTCACTAGGGGCTACCAATTTACAGGAAGGTGATAAATCTACCCGTAACTCTTACCTGGCCAGGCTAAATTATAATTTTAACGATAAATATTTTTTAACTGCCACCGGAAGATATGATGGCACATCCCGTTTACCATCGGGCAACAGGTGGGGTTTCTTTCCTTCGGTAGGTGCGGGCTGGCTTATAAGCAGCGAAAAATTTATGGAAAGCCAGAAAATTTTTAACAGCCTTAAACTACGGGGCAGTTATGGTAAGGTAGGTAACGATGGTATTCCAAGCAATTTGTTTATCCCGCTTGCCACTATCAATTTACCTTATTTCTTTAATGGAATAGAATACCAGAATATTCGCCTGGCAGAATTGGCCGATCAGAATCTTCAATGGGAAGTGGTAACAGAAATTGATTTCGGTATTGAGTTTACAGTATTAAAAAACAGGCTGTCGGGTACAGTTGATGTGTATAACAGGAAAACCAAGGACGCATTGATCCGTGTACCAATACCCGCAATTTTGGGCGACCCTAATAATGAGTACATAACCAATGCGGCTACCTTTACAAATAAGGGTGTAGAGATAAGCCTCGATTGGAAAGGCGATATTAATAAAGACTGGAAATATAATATTGGCGGAAATATTGCCTTCAATAAGAACAGGATCGATGGGCTTAATGGAGGTCAGCCAATAAATGATGGAGGCGTTGGCGGACAGGGTAACACTACAAAATCGGATAACGGGCAACCCATTGGTAGTTTTTTCCTGTGGGAAGTAGAAGGTATTTTTCAAACGGCTGCTGAAATTGCAGCATCTGCACAAACCGGTGCCAAACCCGGCGACCTCAGGTACAGGGATATTGACAATAATAAAGTTATTAATGCCGATGACCGGGTTTACCAGGGATCCTATCAGCCAAAAATGACCTATGGTGTAAATGGTGGGGTAAGCTATAAGACCTTTGATTTTTCTTTTGGTGGTTACGGTACATCAGGCGGTAAAATTTACAATGGGAAAAAAGCAGCACGTGGCGATTTTAGAGATAACGTGGAAACAAAAGTTGCCAACAACCGCTGGACGCCAAATAATACCAACACCGATATCCCCAGGGCAAATACAAACGAACTTCCTGCTTCTACTTATTTTCTTGAAAAAGGTAATTTCTTCCGCATTAATAACCTAACACTGGGTTACAGCTTGCCGGGCAGGATGATATCGAAATTTAAGATGCAGACCCTGCGGGTTTATGTTACTGCACAAAACATAGCAACCATTACAAATTATAGTGGCTTTACACCTGAGATAAGTACCGGGGGTACATTGGCCGGGGGAATTGAAGCCGCAATTTACCCTACAACAAGAACATTCGCTTTTGGCGTGAACGTAGGATTTTAATAACCTTTAATTGAAAAAAAATGAAAAAAATAATCATAAAAAAAATAACATCCATCCTGCTGGCGGTTTTGGTATTGGCCGGCTGCAGTAAAAACTTTCTTGAAGTGCCCCCACAGGGACAAACAACAGAAGTGTTGGCCCTTACCGATCCGGAAGCTGCCGGCAAACTGGTAGGCGGTGTTTACAATACCCTTTACTTCGGCGGATTTGATAAAACAACCGTTGGTTTTTTGTGGCAGCTTACAAATGATATTGCAAGCGATGATGCCGACAAAGGCAGCACTCCCGGCGATTTTAACAGCGGTGGCATGGGCGATATCGATAATTTTATACACACTCCCGGCAGCTTTATTTTTAACAATATCTGGAGCGGCCATTTTAATGGTATAATAAGTGCCAATAAGGCTATTGAAATTTTGGGCAAAAGCACCATTGATGCCGCAACCAAAGCCAGGTTAATGGGTGAAGCAAGATTTTTGCGTGGCTTATATTATTTTAACCTGGTTCGTTTTTTTGGCGGCGTACCAAAAATTACAACGGTGCCATTGCCAAGCGAGGGTAACAGCGATGCGTTAAATACCCGTGCAACAGCCGCAGAAATTTATACGGTCATAATTGATGACCTGCAGTTTGCTGCAGATAATCTTCCTTTAAAAGACGATCCGGCAACACAAACGGGCAGGGCCAATAAAGCTGCAGCACAGTCTTATCTTGCCAAGGTATATCTCTATCAAAAAAACTGGGCAAAAGTATTGGAGCTGACCAATGCGGTGATCACCTCCACTAAATATTCACTGGTTACAGATTACAATTTCATTTTTAGAGAAAAGCCGGTAGGCGGCCAGGGCGGTAATAACAACAGCGAATCTATTTTTGAAGTGCAGACCGGTATCAATGCAGGTGAAAATGCAGTAAGCCCTTTATTCAGTAACGGACAGGGACCAAGAGGCAGGGGTGGCTGGAATGACCTGGGCTTTGGTTTCAATACCCCTACTACCGATCTGTCAGGCTTTTATGAAGCCGGTGACACAAGAAGAAATGCTACTATTATTTTCATTAATCCTACAGTACCTGCACCGGGCAGCACGGGTACCGTTTTATGGGATGGCTTCCGCTTACCGTCAAAAGATTCAGTAGAGAATGACAGGTATAGCTACAAAGCTTATCACAGTACAATTGCTGAATCACCGCAGATCACCAATAATAAAGATACCAAGCCAAAAAATATAAGACTGATGCGCTATGCTGAAGTGTTGCTGATGTATGCAGAAGCATCGGCCATGGCAGGCAGCGGCGATGGCGTAAATAAACTGAACCAGGTAAGGGCCAGGGCAAACCTGCCTGTAACCACTTTATCGCAGGCTAATGTATGGAAGGAAAGAAGGACTGAACTGGCGATGGAAGCGGACAGGTTTTTTGACCTTGTTCGCCAGGGCCGGGCCGGTACGGTTTTGAGGGCACATGGTAAAGCATTTGTAGACGGCAAACATGAGCTGTTTCCTATACCACAGGCACAAAGGGATTTAAGTGGCAACAGGCTTACGCAAAACCCCCTTTATTAAAAATAAAATCTATTAACAACATAAATTTTTTTTTATGAAAATCAAATTCAATAATATAAAAGCTGCTTCCATGCTGGCACTGGCTGCAGTCTTATTAACTACAGGTTGTACCAAGGCAGATTACGGTGATGATTTTATTAAGGGTGATGCTCCCCCGGTAGCAGGTGGTTTTGTAAATTCAAATGATATAGCGCCGGCTAACCTCGTTGTACATTTTCCTTTCGAGAACAGTGTAGCCGATGTTAAGAATGCTGTGACCGGCGGTACAACTTCCGGTGCTACCAGCTTTGTTGAAGGACGTAAAGGCCAGGCATACCAGGGATCTACCAATGGATTTATCGGCTATACGAACCCGGGCCCCATCGCTACACTTACCAGTTTTACTACGAGTGTATGGATCAATACAAACAAACACGATGGCGGCGCACAGGGTGTTTTTACTTTGGCAAAACAGGACGGCTCTTTCTGGGGTAATTTCTTTTTAATGATAGAAGGAAACAATTCCCCGGAAAATAAGATGTTCATGAAATTACACATTGAAAAAAACACTGCTCCTTTTGTTGAGCATTGGATAGAACCTTTTGGCGATTTCAGGCCGGATGATATGTACGGCGCCTGGAGGCACGTGGCCTGGACCTATGATGCCGCTACCTCAAAAGTTGGGTTCTATATAAATGGCCAGAAAAGAACTTTACCACCCGGGGCCGAAATAAGAGTGGCAGATGGAACCGGCACACCTTTAGGAGGCTTAAACTTCAAAAATCCTACTAAGTTCATAATCGGTGGTATGCAAAATCATTTGGGTGCACCTTTTAATACCCCGGAACCATGGATGCTGAACTATACAGGTAAATTAGATGAATTCAGGATCTACAATAAGGCCCTTTCTGAAATAGAAATAAATGCTATTGTTACTTTAGAAAGGCAGGGCCGCTGATTTGATACAATATTTTCAAGGCTGCTTTCGAAAAAGAAAGCAGCCTTTTTTCTAATCAATAATTGTATTGCAGGCTCATGAAAAATTATATTTTTTTATTCTTTCTGCTACCGGCTTATTTTTCCTGTAGCAAAAGTGAAAACAACAACCCTGCCCCGCCGCCCCCTCCTGCATCTTTTAGTTTTAATACTTTAAAAATAAACGGGCAGTTCAGCGGCTTTACCTACTATAATATTAACAGAACGCCGGTAATTAAATTTTCCTTTTCAGCAGCATTGAACCGCAGTACAATTGCGGGCAGCATTTTGTTCAGGGATAAATCAGGTGCAAACATAAACTACAGCACCACTTACGAAAACAACGACAGCACCGTGGTCATTCAGCCTGCTGCTCCAGTTAATTTTATCAGCAAATACACGGTATCCGTTTCCACGGTATTAAAATCAGTTGCAGGCGGCAGTTTATTATCCGGCGTTGATGTAAATTTTTTAACGCAGATTGATTCCTCGGCAAAGTTTCCTTTGCTTTCAGATAATGCCCTGCTCGATAAGGTACAGCAACAAACCTTTAAATATTTTTGGGACCTTGCCCACCCGGTTAGTGGTCTGGCCAGGGAAAGAAATACATCCGGCGAAACAGTAACTTCCGGGGGTTCGGGCTTTGGTATTATGACCATACCTGTAGGCGTTAGCCGAAATTTTATTACCCGTGCCGAAGGGCTTTTAAGAATGCAAAAGATCGTTGGCTTTTTAAAGAACACAGCCGTAAAAGTAAAAGGCGCATTTCCACACTGGCTTAATGGAACTACCGGGTCTGTTATTCCTTTTAGTGCCAATGATAACGGTGCTGACCTGGTGGAAACATCTTACCTGATGATGGGCCTGCTTACTGCCCGCCAGTATTTTGACGGGGTTGGTGCAGCAGAGACCTCGTTGCGTAACGACATAAATATTTTATACAATAATGTGGAATGGGATTGGTTTCGCCAGGGCGGCCAAAATGTTTTGTACTGGCATTACAGCCCGGATAAAGGATGGATCATGAACCTGCAAATAAAAGGCTGGAACGAAGCCCTGATCACTTATGTGCTGGCAGCATCGTCAACCACACATGGTATTCCCGCAGCGGTTTATAGTAATGGATGGAAGGGCCCCAACTTTATTAATGGCAATACTTACTACGGCTACCAGCTTCCGCTTGGCCCTGCAGTGGGAGGCCCGCTTTTCTTTGAGCATTATACATTCATGGGGGTTAATCCCAATGGCCTTAGTGATGTTTCTGCCAATTATACAACACAAACAAAAAATCATACGCTTATCAATTATAATTATTGTAAAGCCAATCCTAAAGCCTGGTTTGGCTACAGCGACAGCTGCTGGGGATTAACAGCCAGTGATATTGAAGGCGGCTATACTGCCAGCTCACCAACAAATGATGTGGGGGTAATTGCACCTACTGCAGCATTGTCTTCTTTTCCTTACACACCAAATGAATCAAAAGCCGCTTTAAAGTTTTATTATTATGTGCTGGGCGATAAATTATTTAAGGAATATGGATTTGTAGATGCGTTCTCATTATCAAGCCCCTGGTTTGCCGATTCTTTCCTGGCAATAGACCAGGGTCCTATAATAATTGGCATAGAAAATTACAGGACCGGGCTGTTATGGAATTTATTTACCAGTTGCCCCGAAGTAAAAGCCGGGATGTTGAGCCTGGGTTTCACTGCGCCTTATTTATAATACGGAACTTTGATAACAGGAATATTATAAAATTAAATATGTTGTGCTATTGAAATTATATTTAGGAATAAGATAGTGGCCGGTGGTCCCGATAGCTATCGGGAGGCCACGGCGATGGCCGCGGTTGGTGGGACACCAACCGCAAGTTAAAATATGTTGAAATGGTTACTGGCATTGAGGTTTAATAAATTAAGATTTTTCAATGGCACAACACGTTAAATTAAACCAGTTATGAAGAAAATTGCTTTCCTTATTTGTTTTGTTTCGGTAACAACTGCAAATATTAATTGCAATACAACTGTCAAAACAGTTGCGCCTGTCCGGGAGATAGCGGCAGATACCGCCTTATTCCGTTTGGTACAGCAACAAACCTTTCAATATTTTTGGGATGGGGCAGAGCCAACCAGCGGGCTAGCAAGGGAACGCCTTCACGCAGACAATATTTATCCGCAAAATGATAAAAGTACAGTAACAAGCGGCGGAGCAGGCTTTGGTGTAATGGCAATTTTAGTTGGTATTGAGCGAGGCTTCGTTACAAAAGAAGCCGGAAGAAAAAAACTGGAACAGATCGTACATTTTTTAGAAACAGCCGATAGATTTCATGGCGCATGGCCGCATTGGTGGAATGGTGAAACAGGCAAAGTAAAGCCGTTCAGTAAAAATGATGATGGCGGCGACCTGGTGGAAACATCTTTTATGATACAGGGATTACTTTGTGTAAGGCAATATTTTAAAAATGGAAATGCAGAAGAAAAAGCATTAGCGGCACGGACAGACAAATTGTGGAAAGAAGTGGAGTTTGACTGGTACCGCAACGGGAAGAACGTATTGTACTGGCACTGGAGCCCTAACAATGGATGGAAAATGAATTTTGCGGTGAATGGCTATAATGAATGTTTGATCATGTATGTGCTTGCAGCTTCATCGCCAACACATGGCGTGCCCGCAGAGGTGTACCACCAGGGTTGGGCTGAGAATGGGATCATTAAAAGGGATCCACCAGCTTATGGCGGGTATAAACTGCAATTGTATCACCAGGGAGATGCAGTAAATGGGGGGCCTTTATTTTGGGCACATTATTCTTACCTCGGCCTCGATCCCCGTGGATTAAAAGATAAGTATGCAGATTATTGGGAAGAAAATAAAACGCAGTCATTGATCAATTACCAGTGGTGTGTTGATAACCCGGGACAGTATAAAGGATACGGTCCTAATAGCTGGGGGCTAACCAGCAGCTATTCTATAACAGGCTATGCAGGCCATGCCCCTTCTTCCGGAAGAGACCTGGGTGTTATCTCGCCAACGGCGGCATTATCTTCTTTCCCATATACACCCAACCAATCAATGGCTGCTATGAAACATTGGTATAATGATATGAAAGATAAAGTTTGGGGGCCTTATGGTTTTTATGATGCGTTTAGCGAAACAGCAGGCTGGTACTTACCAAGATACCTGGCTATTGACCAGGGACCCATTGTTGTGATGATGGAGAACTACCGAAGCGGTTTGCTGTGGAATTTATTTATGAGCAGCCCCGAAATAAAGGAAGGATTAAAAAAACTGGGTTTTGAAAGCCCGTGGCTAAAAAAATAATTTAGGATGACCCGTAAACACATAATTGCTTTTATCTTTTTTATTACTCCGCTGTTTGTATTCAGCCAGCAGGAAATAAAAATAATGTCTTACAACATCAGGCTGGATGTTGCGTCTGATGGTGAAAATAGGTGGGACCTGAGAAAAGATAAGGTAGCAGGATTAATGAATTATTACGAGGCTGATTTTATCGGTGGGCAGGAAGTACAGCATCACCAGCTTAAATATTTATTGGAAAATTTAAACGGCTATGGTCACATTGGTGTTGGCCGCGATGATGGAAAAGAAGATGGAGAGTATTCCTGCATCTTTTACAAAAAAGATAAATTCAATGTCATTCAGCAATCTACATTTTGGCTGTCACCCACGCCGGATTCTGTTTCTTTTGGCTGGAATGCTGCCTGCAGAAGGGTTTGTACCTACGGCCTTTTCGAAAACAAAAAAACCAAACAACTCTTCTGGGTCTTTAATACCCACCTTGATCATGTAAGCCAATTGGCAAGGCTGGAATCGGTGAAATTAATTACGCAAAAAATTGAAGCGCTTAATAAAAAAAATTACCCGGTTATTTTAAGTGGCGATCTTAACAGCCGTCCCGGTGATGAGCCTGTTCAATACCTGGATACTAAAATGCATAACACAAGAGCTGTAAGCAAACTGGTTTACGGCCCCGCAGATACCTGGAACGGGTTTAAATTCAACCAAAAATTATACGGCTGTATCGATTACATTTTTATTTCAAAAAATAAAAAAGCAGAAGCCTCAAAATTTGCTACCCTTACCGATTCGTACGATATGAAATATCCTTCGGACCATTTGCCGGTTATGGCAACAATAAAAATCAAAAAATAAACGTGATATGCCATTGAAATTGTATTTAGTAATAAGATAGTGGCCGGTGGGACACCGGCCACGGCGATGGCCGCGGTTGGTGTCCCACCAACCGCAAGCTGAAAAATGTTGAAATGCTCACTGGTAAGTACAACACATTAAAGAATAAAATTAATGATTAAGAAAATAAAATGTTGTGTATTGATTTTACTCCTGTTTGTATTTAAAACACAGGCACAGCAAAAAACATATTGCAACCCCATCAACATAGATTATGGCTACACACCCATTCCCAACTTTGCACAATGGGGAAAACACCGTGCCACAGCTGACCCGGTTATTGTAAATTATAAAGGCGATTATTATTTGTTCAGCACCAATCAGTGGGGTTACTGGTGGAGCAGCGATATGCTTAACTGGAATTATGTCTCCAGGAAATTCCTTCGCCCCTGGAACACCGGCACCTATGATGAGTTATGCGCACCGGCAGCAGGTATTATCGGCGATACGATGATCGTTTTTGGATCAACCTACACCGGGAAGTTTTCAATATGGATGAGTACCAACCCCAAAGGCAATGATTGGAAACCCCTGGTAGATTCTTTTGCCATTGGCGGGTGGGACCCGGCTTTTTTTACAGATGATGATGGCCGGTTGTATATGTACAATGGCAGCAGCAACAGGTACCCGGTTTATGGTGTAGAGCTAAACAGGAAAACATTTGAACCCATTGGCACCCGGAAAGAAATGTATATGCTGGAAGACTGGCGTTACGGCTGGCAGCGCTTTGGCGAATTGATGGATAATACATTTTTAGATCCGTTCATTGAAGGCGCATGGATGACCAAACACAATGGAAAATATTATTTGCAATATGGTGCACCCGGTACCGAGTTTAGTGGTTATGCCGATGGCGTGGCCGTATCAGGTGATCCCCTTGGTGGTTTTACAAGTCAATCCGATCCGTTGAGTATGAAAATTGGCGGCTTTTCCCGTGGCGCAGGGCACGGCTCCACTTTCCAGGATAAATGGAATAACTACTGGCATGTATCTACAAGTATTGTTTGTGTAAAGAACACATTTGAAAGAAGGATAGGTATTTGGCCGGCGGGTTTCGACAGGGATGATATGATGTGGTGCAATACAGCATTTGGAGATTACCCGCTTAAAATACCAAATGCTTCAGATGGCGGGGCTTTCACAGGCTGGATGCTGTTGAATTATAAAAAGCCGGTTACCGTTTCTTCAACTTTGGGCGCTTATCATGCAAATAATGCCAATGACGAAAGCATAAAAACTTACTGGTGTGCTGCCACGGCAAATAGCGGCGAGTGGCTGAAAAGCGATCTTGGTAATGTATCAACGGTAAATGCCATACAGATCAATTATGCCGACCAGGATGCAGAATTCCTGGGCAAATCATCAGGCGTATACCACCAGTATAAATTGTATTATTCTGCCGATGGCAAAAAATGGAATATACTGGTTGATAAAAGCAATAACAAAACAGATGTGCCTCATGATTATATCGAACTTGATAAACCCGTAACCGCAAGATTTATTAAGCTGGAAAATATACACATGCCAACCGGCAAATTTGCCATCAGTGGCTTACGGGTTTTTGGTAATGGAAACGGCGCTAAACCGGGTACCGTAAATAATTTTATTGTATTAAGAACAGAGAAAGACAAACGCAGTGCTTATATTAAATGGAGCCCTGTTGACAACGCTTATGCCTATAATATTTATTATGGCACAGACCCCGGTAAATTATACAACTGTGTGATGGTGCATGATATGAATGAATATTGGTTTAAAGCCATGGACAGTAAGAAGACTTATTATTTTACCATTGAAGCCATAAATGAGAATGGCGTTAGCAATAAATTTAATATCGTCAAAGCTGAGTAAGACCGGTAATTTTCCTGCGGAAACAAAACTTCAAAAGAACCAAACCATATTTAGAAAATAAAAATTAAAGCGAAATGAAAAAGATCCAACTGTTAGTGCTGGCATTGATAATGATAACAACATTACCTGCACCCGCGCAAAAAGCTGCTGATGCCAAATCCGATAGCTATCGGATGAAGAGCTTTGTTGACAACCTGATGAAGAAAATGACATTGGATGAAAAGATCGGCCAGTTGAATTTATTAACGCCAGGCGGAGGAATAGCTACAGGCGCAGTAGTCAGTAAAGATGTGGAAGGAAAAATTAAAAACGGGCAGGTCGGCGGTTTGTTTGGTGTAATCGGCCAGGATAAAATTAAACAGGCGCAGGAGCTTGCTGTTACGCAGAGCCGCTTAAAGATCCCGTTATTTTTTGGTTCCGATATTATTCACGGGTATAAAACGACCTTCCCCATACCGCTTGCATTATCCTGCAGTTGGGATATGGCCATGATAGAACGCAGTGCAAGAATTGCAGCTACCGAAGCCACCGCCGATGGGTTGAACTGGGCTTTTTCGCCCATGGTGGATATTGCCCGGGACCCACGCTGGGGAAGAATTGCAGAAGGCTCAGGCGAAGACCCTTATCTTGGCGCACAGGTAGCAAAGGCAATGGTGACCGGGTACCAGGATGGCGACTTAGGTAAGAACAATACTTTAATGGCCTGTGTAAAACATTTTGCTTTATATGGTGCGGCTGACGGCGGCAGGGATTATAATACGGTTGACATGAGCCGTGTAAAAATGTATAACGATTACCTGCCTCCCTATAAAGCAGCGGTTGATGCAGGGGTCGCTTCTGTTATGAGTTCGTTCAATACAATTGATAATATTCCTGCTACAGGTAATAAATGGTTATTGACCGACCTGTTACGTAAGCAATGGGGCTTTAATGGTTTGGTAGTATCAGATTATACCTCTGTTAACGAAATGATCGACCATGGTATGGGCGATCTGCAAACCGTATCTGCATTGGCATTAAATGCAGGATTGGATATGGACATGGTTGGCGAAGGTTTTTTAACTACACTTAAAAAATCTTTGCAGGAAGGAAAAACAACTCAAAAGAACATTGATGATGCCTGCAGAAGGGTACTGGAAGCAAAGTATAAATTAGGATTGTTTGAAGACCCTTACCGTTATTGCAATAAAGACAGGGCAGCCAGGGAAGTGTTGTCACCGGAAAAAAGAACTGCTGCCCGTGAATTTGCGGCACGTTCATTTGTGTTGTTAAAAAATGATCAGCAAACATTACCCTTAAAAAAGACAGGAACCATTGCATTGATCGGTCCGCTTGCATCTAATAAAGCAAATATGCTCGGTACATGGGCTGTGTCTGGTAATGCTGATCTGTCTATCCCGGTTTTGGAAGGGATCAAAAATGTTGGCGGCAGTAGCGTAACGGTTAAATATGCAAAGGGAGCTAACATTGATGATGATACAAGCTTTGCTAAAAAGATAAATGTTTTTGGCACCAGGATAGATATTGATACACGTACCCCGCAGGAGATGATAACAGAAGCGGTGGAGATTGCCAACCAGTCTGATATTATTGTAGCAGTAATCGGCGAAGCATCAGAAATGACCGGGGAATCATCAAGCAGGTCATGGTTAAACATCCCATGGAGCCAGCAGAATTTAGTAAGAGAATTACAAAAAACAGGCAAGCCATTGGTGCTGGTGATCATGGCGGGCAGGCCCCTTACGCTTAATTGGGAATTGAAAAATGCCAGCTCCATTTTATATGCCTGGCATGCAGGCCACGAAGCCGGCAATGCCATTGCCGATGTTTTGTTTGGTAATTATAATCCTTCCGGAAAATTAACTACCAGCTTTCCCCGTAATGTTGGACAGGTACCAATTTACTACAACCACCTGAATACCGGCAGGCCAAACGCGGGAGATAATTTTCAAAAATTCCGCAGTAATTATTTGGATGTTGAGAACAGTCCTTTACTTCCTTTTGGTTATGGGTTGAGTTATACAACTTTTGGTTATGGTGATATAAAACTAAGCAGCAGCACAATGAATGCGACCGGGAATATTAAGGCAACGGTCACGGTCACCAACAACGGCGGGTATGATGGGGAGGAAGTAGTACAGCTTTATACCAGGGATATGGTAGGTAGTATTGCAAGGCCGGTAAAAGAACTGAAAGGCTTTCAAAAAATAATGTTGAAAAAAGGAGAAAGTAAAGAAGTAAGCTTCAGCCTGAGCCAAACTGACCTGAAATTTTATAACAGCAACCTCGTATTTACTGCAGAACCCGGCGATTTTAAATTATTTATCGGCAGCAACAGCCGCGATGTAAAAGAAGCTAATTTTAAATTAATTAAATAGACCAGGACTGATCATTCCCTGGCAATTTATGCAGACAAACGGCGTGAATAATTTAAAATGACAGAAATAAAAAATATCATCTTCGACCTTGGCGGCGTATTACTCAATATTGACTTTAATAAAAGCATTGAAGCATTTGAAAAACTCGGGATTGATAATTTCGAACACATGTTTTCCCAGACCATTGCAGATGAATTATTTAAAAGCCTGGAAACAGGCAACATGGGAGAAGACGGTTTTTATACTGCCATAAAAAAAAGAACAAAGACCGGGGTTACTGATGGCGAGATCGCAGATGCATGGAATGCATTGATATTAAACTTCAGGACAGAGAGCCTTGAAGCTTTGGAAAAGCTTTCGGCAAAATATAAGCTGTTCCTGCTGAGCAATACCAACAGTATTCACCATACCTGCTTTCAAAAAATACTTACCGGCGAAACCGGGAAACCCTCGCTGGACAACTATTTCACCAAAGCATGGTATTCACACAAACTGGGATTGAGAAAGCCCGGGGCAGCGGTCTATGAATATGTTTTAAAGGACGGGAACCTGCTTGCAGCAGAAACGCTTTTTATAGATGACACATGGGCAAATATTGAAACCGCACAGAGCCTAGGGTTTAAAACCCATCATCTTAAGCCGGCAGAAAAAATAGAAGATATCCTGGAATAGCCCTTCAGGCACTATTTCACTTCTTCAAATTCTATATAATCTTCCCTGGCGGGTTTTGGAGAGCTCTCTTTTGGAGCGGGGTTATAGCTATTGGCCTGTTGCTGCTTCATTTGCTCATTCATCCTGCTTTGCATCTCTCCCACTTTCTGTTTCACCTGCCTGGTGGCCCGGTAAACAGGAATGATAAAGTCAAATACCAGTTTATATAGCAGGTACAGGACAAAAAGCTCGAATAATATCTTTAAAATGCTCATACAACAAAGTTATTGATGAAAAACACCCGATCCTGTTAAATTTAGGATAATGGCTAAAATAATCAATAAGCGGCGTAGCTTTTGGCAGTTCCGGGGGCATTACCTATATTTGCAGCGGACAAAGAAGCAAATGAAGGGAACGGTGGCGTTCCCTTCTTCTTTTATCATGACTCAGGAAACGACTATACAGGCTGTTGAAAAACTGGTTACCCCATTATTGCAGGACGATATTTTTCTGGTTTCCATAAAAATAAAGCCTACCAATAATATTAAGATATATTTAGATGCCGACGGCGGACTGGGGATTGAGAAATGTATCAAAATAAACAGGGCCCTGTACAAAATAATGGAAGAAATGGGCATGTACCCCGATGGTGATTTTTCACTGGAGGTTTCCAGCCCGGGTATTGATGAGCCATTGAAGCTCTTAAGACAATACAAAAAGAACATCGGTAGAAATGTGGAAGTAATAACCAACGATGAAGCTAAAAAAGAAGGAAAACTAACAGCGGTAACAGAAGCAGCGATAAACATTGAATACACAGAAGGAAAAGGGAAGAAAGCAATAACAAAGAATGACGAGATCATCTTTACAGATATAAAACAAACAAGGGTCCAGGTAAAATTTTAATTATTTAACAAAACCCCCACCCCGGCGGGGATAAATCCCGATAACTTTCGGGAAAGTAGCCGGCGAGGAATATGGCAAGTATTAATTTAATCGATTCCTTCCAGGAATTTAAAGAAGCGGAAAACATTGATCGTCCAACACTCATGAAAGTGATGGAAGACGTATTTAAAACGCTCATCCGCAAAAAATACGGCAGCGACGAATGTTTCGACGTTATCGTTAACGATCAAAAGGGTGACCTGGAAATTTTCCGTCGCCGTACCATTGTTGATGATGATGATCTTTACAATACCCTCACCGAGATCGAATATAAAGATGCGATCAAGATAGAACCCGATTACCAGGTTGGTGAAGAACTGTATGAAGAAGTGGATATCCAGAAAGAATTCGGACGCCGTGCTATCTTAGCCGGTAAACAAACACTGGCAGCCCGTATCAACGACCTTAAGAAAAATATTCTTATAAAGAAATACGAAGAACGTGTGGGTGAAATAGTAAGCGGCGAGGTTTACCAGGTTTGGAAAAAAGAAGTTTTATTACTCGATGAGGAAGGCAATGAAATGTTATTGCCTAAATCTGAACAGATACCTACTGATTATTTTAAGAAAGGAGAAACCGTAAGAGGTGTTGTAAAAAAAGTGGAGCTGAAGAACAGCCAGGCGGTGATCATTCTTTCAAGAACAAGTCCTTCTTTCCTGGAAAAATTACTGGAAATAGAAGTGCCCGAAATATTTGATGGCCTCATTGTTGTGAAGAAGATCGTAAGGGATCCGGGCGAAAGGGCAAAAGTGGCCGTTGAAAGCTATGACGACAGGATCGATCCTGTAGGTGCCTGTGTGGGTATGAAGGGAAGCCGCATCCACGGCATTGTAAGAGAATTAAAGAATGAGAATATTGATGTTATAAACTGGACAAGCAATCACCAGTTACTGATCCAGCGTTCACTGACCCCTGCTAAAATTACAAGCATGGAACTTGATATGGAAAAAATGCACGCCAACGTGTATCTAAAACCCGACCAGGTTTCTCTTGCCATTGGAAGAAGGGGCGTTAATATAAAACTGGCCTGTGAATTGACAGGATTTGAGATCGACGTATTCCGTGATAACGAAGGTGAAGTGGAAGAGTTTGATATTGATCTTGATGAATTCACTGATGAGATCGAGCCATGGGTGATCGATGAACTGAAGAGAGTGGGTTGTGATACGGCACGGTCGGTGCTGGAATTAACATCAGAAGAACTGGAGCGCAGAACAGACCTGGAAAAAGAAACAATTGAAGAAGTGAGAAGGGTATTGAAAGAAGAATTCGGAAAAGAGTAATTAGAACCTGTTGTGCCATTGAAATTATATTTAGTGAGAAGATAATGGCCGGTGGGACACCGGCCACGGCGATGGCCGCGGTTGGTGTCGCCACCAACCGCAAATTGAAAAATGTTGAAATGCGCACTGGTATTGAGTTCTGATAAAATTAAGATTTTTCAATAGCACAACACGTTAATTAGAATACAGAAGATCTATTCAGCATAATAAAAGAAAAAATTCAGTCCGCCGCTGATGGCGGACGAACATAAAAACGAATGTCAGAAATAATTACACCAAGGTTGATGGCGGCAGCCAAAGAATTTAATATAGGGACATCTACCCTGGTAGACTTTCTTGTAACCAAAGGTTTTTCGAGCGATGACCTGAAGCCTACGTCCAAACTCACGGAACCCATGTACCGTGTGTTGCAGTCGGAGTTCCAGCAGGATAAGGTTGCCAAACAAAAAGCCCAGCAGATCGATCTTCCAAAAGGCGCTAATGCAGGCGAACCCAAAAAGAAAAGGGATGAAGAAGACCTTTCCATAAAGAAAAAAGAAGCTGCAAAAGCTAAAGAAGTAAAGCCTGTAGAAGAAGAAAAAGCCGCAGCGCCGGAAGTTGTAAAACCTGTGGCAAAAGAAGAAACAAAAGAAAAAGAAGCAGAGCTCACAAAGATCGAAGCACCTGAACTGGAATCGCCAAAAGTGCTGGATAAGATAGACCTTGATGCGATAGACTCATCTACAAGGCCAAAAAAATCTGCAAAGAAAAAAGAAGAGGCTCCGGCAGAAGAACCTAAAAAAGGAAAAAAGAAAACAGAAGAGCCCGCAGCAGAAGAACCCAAAAAAGGAAAAAAGAAAACAGAAGAAATCCCGGTAGCTATCGGGACGGCAGAGAAACCGGTAGTTGAAGAAACGAAAGTAGAAGAACCTCAAAAGGATCTTCCACCGGTGATCGAGAATATACAGGCAAAAAAATTATCCGGTCCCAAGATCATGGGTAAAATAGATCTGCCCGTTGATAATGATACAAGGCCTAAAAAGAACGAAGACGAAAAGCGCAAACGCAAGCGCATTCCAATGGAAAGGAAAGGCGGCGGACCGCCACAGGGAGGCCCGGGACAGGGACAACCACAACAGGGCGGAGGACAGGGAATGCAGAACAGGAGGCCGGGCGGCAGCACTACAGGAACGGGCGCTTCCAACAGGGCCGGTGGCGGAGGCGGCAGGTTCAACAACAACCGCGGAACAGGAAATGCACCCGCAGCACGCAGGGAAGATAAAGTTATTGATGCAAAAGAGATACAGGATAAGCTGAGGGAAACACAGGCAAAATTAGCCGGCGCAGGTGGAAGAGGAAAAAGCTTAAAAGCAAAATACCGTAAAGCAAAAAGAGATGAACACGCAGAACTTGCAGGTGACGGCGAAGTAAGCAATAAGCTGCAGGTAACAGAATATATATCGGTAAGTGAATTGGCCAACCTGATGGACGTAAGCTTTGCAGACGTTATCAGTAAGTGTATGAGCCTTGGTATAATGGTATCCATTAACCAGCGCCTTGAAGCCGATGTTATTGAACTGGTAGCAGGTGAATTTAATTTTGAAGTTGAATTCATAGGCGTGGAAGACGCTGCGGAATTAGAAGAGGTGGAAGATGATGATGAAGAAGACCAGTTGCCACGTGCGCCGATCGTTACCATCATGGGTCACGTAGATCATGGTAAAACATCCTTACTGGATTATATACGCAATACCAATGTTATTGCAGGCGAGGCCGGCGGTATCACACAACATATCGGCGCTTACGAAGTAACCTTAAAGGACGGAAGGAATATTACCTTTTTAGATACACCGGGTCACGAAGCCTTTACGGCCATGCGGGCCCGTGGTGCCAAGGTTACCGATATCGCGGTGATCGTTGTTGCAGCAGATGATGCGGTGATGCCGCAAACAAGAGAAGCCATTTCGCATGCGCAGGCAGCCAATGTGCCGATGATATTTGCGATAAACAAAATTGACAAGGATGGTGCCAATCCTGAAAAGATCAAGGAACAACTGGCAGCGATGAATGTGCTGGTGGAAAGTTGGGGAGGTAAATACCAGAGCCAGGAAATAAGTGCAAGGCAGGGACTGAACATTGACCTGCTGTTAGAAAAAATACTTTTAGAAACAGATATCCTCGAATTAAAAGCAAACCCAAATAAAGAGGCAAGTGGTACTGTAATTGAGGCTACACTTGATAAAGGCCGTGGCTATGTTGCAACCATACTTGTTCAGAACGGAACACTGCACGTTGGTGATATGATCGTTTCGGGCCAGAACTTCGGTAAGGTGAAAGCCATGTACAACGAACGCAACCAGCGTGAAGACAAAGCTCCTCCGTCAACCCCGGTATTGATATTGGGATTGAACGGAGCACCGCAGGCGGGAGAAACATTCAAGGTTTATGAAAACGAAAGCGACGCCAGGGCGAATGCTTATAAGCGTGGACAGATCCTGAGAGAACAGGGTATGCGTGCTAAAAAACACATTACCCTCGATGAGATCGGCCGTCGTTTGGCATTGGGAAGCTTTAAAGAACTGAATGTTATCATCAAAGGTGACGTGGATGGTTCTGTGGAAGCACTGAGTGATTCATTGCAGAAATTAAGTACGGAAGAAATTGTGATCAAGGTTATTCATAAAGCCGTGGGTGCGATAACAGAAAGTGATGTTACCCTTGCAAATGCATCGGATGCGATCATCATTGGTTTTAACGTTCGCCCTTCTATGCAGGCTGCTAAATTAGCCGAGCAGGAAGCCATCCAGATAAAATTATATTCTATCATTTACAATGCCATCGAAGAAATAAAAAGTGCGATGGAAGGTATGTTGGAGCCTGGTGTGGAAGAAAAAATACTGGCTAACGTAGAGATCAGGGAAGTATATAAGTTTGATAAGGCCAGTGTTGCAGGTTGCTTTGTGCTTGATGGTAAAATGGCAAGGAACAACCGCATAAGGCTGGTTCGTGACGGTATTGTAATTTATACGGGAGAGCTGGGAAGTTTGAAGCGCTTTAAAGACGATGCAAAAGAAGTTACTTCCAGCATGGAGTGCGGATTGACCATAAAAAATTATAACGACATAAAAGTTGGGGATATAGTGGAGGCGTTTGAAGAGGTGGAAGTGAAGAGAACCTTATAAAGCTATTAGCTTTTAGCCTGGGCGCTTTTGCTAATAGCTAACAGCTGCTTTCTCAATCTTTTGTTAAATGAACCAGCGTTCGGCCCCCCAAAGGCCACATAGGTTTAAATTTGACAACGCTTCGCCAAAACCCAACAGTACAAAAAAATATTTCAATGAAACAGTTTTTACTTTTTATTTCAGCATTCGGGATCAGTATCGCTTCTTTTGCGCAAACCAGCCAGCCCAAACCGGTAATGGCCGATAAGATCGTTGCCGTTGTTGGCGACAAGATCATTTTAAAAAGTGATATCGATAACAGCATCATTGATATGCAGCGCCAGAATATTGCGATCCCTGAAAATGGGAAGTGCATGGTGCTGGAACAGGCAATGGGCATCAAGGCGCTGGTGCTACAGGCAGAAAAAGATTCCTTACCCGTAACAGACGAAGAGATTGAAACCATCATCGATAACCGCATCCGCGCCTTCATTGGTGAATATGGCGGGGTGGCCGAGCTGGAAAAGATCGCAGGCAAATCCATCTACCAGCTAAAAGAAGATTTTAAAGAACCCATCCGCGACCAGGAAATGGCGAAGGCCATGCGCAATAAAGTAGTGGAGAATGTAAGGATAACACCCAACGAAGTGGCTGCCTATTATAATAAAATCCCAAAAGACAGTTTGTACCTGTATGAAAGCGAACTGGAGATCAGCCAGATCGTTTCTTATCCCAAAGCGCACAGGGACGCTGAGGAATACGTTATTCAGCAATTAAAGGAATTCAAGGAACAGATAGAATCAGGTAAAAAAGATTTTAAGACCGTTGCCAGTATCTATACCATGGACCCGGGCAGCAAAGAGACCGGCGGTGAATATGATATCAACCGGAATTCAAAAGAGCTTGACCCCGCCTGGTTGCAGAAAGCATTTACACTAAAAGAAGGACAGATCAGCAATCCTTTTAAAACAAGGTTCGGTTATCATATCCTCCAGTTGGTGAGACGTTCAGGTGATGATGCAACGGTAAGACATATATTATTGATCCCACAGGTTACCTCTATCGAGATAAAACAGGGCGTTGAAAAACTGGATTCTGTCCGTGCAAAATTAATAGCCGGAACTATGGATTTTGGAGATGCGGTTGCCAAATACAGCAATGACGAGGAATCAAAATTTACCGCAGGACAAAAAACCGGCAGGGATGGCAGTACAAGGATAACGATCGATCAATTGGATAAAGATATGGTGGTGATGCTGAAGGATCTTAAAGTGGGACAATATTCCCACCCAACGGAATTTACTGATGAAAGGGGTAGAAAGGGAGTAAGGATCGTTTACTTACAAACCAAGACAGAGCCTCATCGTGAGAACCTGAAAGACGATTATAACAGGGTTGCACAAAGGGCACTGGAAGAAAAAAAGACTGACGCCCTTGAAGCCTGGTTCTTAAAAAAAGTGACTACATATCATATTCTTGTAGATGATGAATTTAAATCCTGTGCAGAAATGCAAAAATGGGTATCTGCAACAACGGCAACGGCGTCAAAAAATTAAAAGGTAGAAAACTATTTATAAAAGCGTTCCGGTTAGCTAACCGGAACGCTTTACTTTTGTATAAATACAGAAACCACAGATGATCACGGATTGATGCACAGATGACCACAGAATTTATCTGTGTAATCTGTGAAAAAAATCTGCGGCCATCTGCGGTAAAAATTCGCCGGAGGCGAATTCCAATTATTGTAGAATACAGAAATCACAAAACAGGAACCACAGATGATCACGGATTGATGCACAGATGACCACAGAATTTATCTGTGTAATCTGTGAAAAAAATCTGCGGCTATCTGTGGTAAAAATTCGCCGGAGGCGAATTCCAATTATTGTAGAATATAGAAATCACAAAAACAGGAACCACAGATGATCACGGATTGATGCACAGATGACCACAGAAAATATCTGTGCAATCTGTGATAATAATCAGTGGTCATCTGTGGTAAAAAAATTTCGCCGGAGGCGATATTGAATTATGATAGAAAATAAAAAAATAATAGCGCAGGAAGAAAATGCCGTACTCGTTGGCCTCATCTACAAAGAGCAAACGGAGCCCATGGTAAATGAATACCTGGATGAACTGGTCTTCCTTGCAGAGACTGCCGGCGTTCATACCGTAAAGCGATTCACACAGAAGCTTCCTCATCCCGACAGTAAGATATTTGTGGGCAAAGGAAAGCTGCAGGAAATAAAACAATTCATCCTCCTCAAAGGAAATATCAGCCTGGTAATATTTGATGATGAGCTAACCGGTTCGCAGATCCAGAATATAGAAAAGGAATTAAATGTAAGGGTTATCGACCGCAGCGACCTTATACTCGACATATTTGCCAGCCGTGCAAAGACCGCACAGGCCAAAACACAGGTAGAGCTTGCACAGTATCAATATATCTTACCGCGGTTAAAAGGAATGTGGAAACATCTTGAACGCCAGGGTGGCGGTGTAGGAACAAGAGGTCCCGGTGAAACGGAGATCGAAACAGACAGGCGTATTGTTAAAGATAAGATCGGCTTATTACGCAAACGTTTGGCCGAAATTGACAAGCAGGCTTTCACCCAGCGAAAAGACCGGGGTGAATTTATAAGGGTAGCCCTGGTGGGTTATACCAACGTAGGCAAATCCACGCTCATGAACATATTGAGCAAGAGCGATGTATTTGCCGAGAATAAATTATTTGCAACACTTGATACCACAACCCGCAAAGTAGTGTTTGAGCAAACGCCTTTTTTACTGAGCGATACCGTAGGATTTATCCGCAAGCTTCCGCATCATCTTGTTGAAAGTTTTAAAACCACGCTGGATGAAGTTAGGGAAGCGGATATTTTACTGCATGTTGTTGACATCTCTCACCCGCAATATGAAGAGCAGTTGAATATCGTGAATAAGGTGTTGTCGGAAATTGGCGCTGCAGATAAACCGGTAGTTACCATTTTTAATAAGATGGATAAATATGAAGAGCTGGCCTTCGATAAGTGGCTGGACCCGGAAGTGAAGAATGAAATACTCAATGATCTGAAACAGCGCTGGGAGAATGATACAAAGGGTAACTGCGTTTTTGTATCCGCTACAGAAAAAACAAACCTCGACGGTCTCCGGCAAACAGTACTGAATAAGGTAAGGGAGATGTACAGGGTGCGTTATCCTTACCGTGCGGAATTTTTTTATTGAAATGCAATTGATTTAATACAAAAAAACAGAAACCACAGATGGCCACGGATTGATGCACAGATGGCCACAGAAAAAAAATCTGTGTTATCTGTGAAAATAATCGGTGGCTATCTGTGGTTAATAACTCCCCTGATCTTAATTTTATCATTCATGTCAACTCCCGATCAAAAATGGTTCAAGATCGCCGAATCAATTGCTGAAATTAATTTTTCATCAAGTGGTCTTGCAGAAATAGATGTGAATGGTAAACGGATCTGCATTGGCTTATTCAATGATACTCTTTTTGCCTGCACCCAAAAATGCCCGCATGCCGGTGGTATACTATCTGAGGGTTATATAGATACTGCGGGAAATATTGTTTGTCCTTTGCACCGCTATAAATACAGTTTACAAAACGGAAGGAATGTGAGTGGGGAGGGATATTTTTTAAAGACATTTCCTGTGGAGTCAAGGGAAGATGGGGTTTATGTGAGTATTGGTACTACAAATATTTTTGGGCTTTGATTTTTTTACCACAGAGACACGGAGTGTAGCACGGAGGACACAGAGATCTTCTCTGTGTCCTCCGTGTATCTTTTCTTAGTGTCCTCTGTGGTAAAATCAAGTCTGCTCTTTAGCAATTGTAATTATAGTTATTTCTTTAACGCCTCCCTCACTTTAGGAGCGATCTTATTCCCAAAGATCTCAATCGACTTCATCAAAGACTTATGAGAAGGTCCACCCACATCCATATGTGCAGAAAAACGTGTTAATCCAAACAGCTCCTGCATTTCCAATATCTTATCAATCGCTTCATTGGCATCGCCGATGATCAAAGCGCCTTCCCTGCTTCTGCCGAAATCAAACTGCTGCCGCTGGTAAGGCGGCCAGCCGCGTGACGCACCCACCCTGTTCATCTGTGCGGAATAAAGCGGGTAATATTCGTCGGCTGTTTGTTTACTTTCTTCACCAAAAAAACTATGCATGTGCACACCCACCTGCAATTTATTCATATCATGACCGTAATGCTGCCAGAGTTCCCTGTAATAATCGAACAGCGGCTTGAACTGTACCGGGTTGCCGCCAATGATGGCGAAGATGACGGGAAGCCCGTGCCTGGCTGCACGCACCACTGATTCCGGTGTACCGCCAACAGCGATCCAGATATTGAGATGATCATTCACTGCACGAGGTAAAATTTCCTGGTCTTTCAATGCCGGCCTGAACTTACCCTTCCACGTGATCCGTGCTGATTTATTTATTTTAAGTAAGAGGTCTAGTTTTTCTTCAAAGAGCCCGTCATAATCATTGAGGCTGTAACCAAATAAAGGAAAGGATTCGGTAAAGCTTCCCCGGCCCGCCATCAGTTCTGCACGGCCGTTAGAGACCAGGTCCAGCGTTGCAAAGCTCTGGTATAACCTCACCGGGTCGGAGGAACTCAATACCGAAACGGCGCTGCCCAGTTTTATGTTTTTGGTTACCGTAGCCGCTGCTGCTAAAATGATCTCGGGTGTAGATACTGCATAATCCGGACGGTGATGCTCGCCGATACCATAAAAATCAAGCCCTGTTTCATCCATCAGTTTTATTTCTTCAATAAGTTCCTGCATTCTTTGCCGTGCGGGTTGAACCACGCCGTTCTTATCAATGTGCAGGTCGCCGAACATGCCGATACCTAGTTCCATGGTTTATTATTTCTGCAAAGATCGGACATGATTTGAAGATTTGAAGATTTGATGACCCGATAGCTATCGGGTTGATGATGGAGGCACTCGTCCTCGTCTCTGACGGGGATGCATTGGTTTTGAGTTTCTAACTCCTGCGGAATTTAATTTGCCACTAAGACACAAAGCCACGAAGTTTCACGAAGAAGTCTTTGTGCTTCTTTCTGTCTTCGTGACTTCGTGGCAATTCATCATCCTTTTGCCGCCCTTGTTGGTGGCCTCACCAGCAAGAACCATTCAATTCATCCATTTAAATCTTCATTTCATTCCTTCCTGCCTATAACGACCGGCCCGGGCCCTGTATCATTGCACTTCAAAAAAAACAATTAAAAAAAATATCATGAAACAGAAATTATTATTCGCATCGGCAATAGTTGCCATTCTCGCTTTTTCCTCCTGTAAAAAAGACGACCCGGCGCCGGGTGCTGGTGGTACTAACCCGGGCACCGAAAAAAGACTGAAAAAGATAACCAAAACAGAAGCAGCTGTTGTAACGGTTTATAACCTTAGTTATAATGCCGCCGGTAAGCTGTTATCCTATAAAAGTACCGACAATAAGGAATTCGTTTTGTTTTCCTACGATGCAAACGGGAACCTTGCTGCGATCGAAGAACAGGAAGCTGATTTTAAAAACATCTACACTTACACTTACCAGAACAATGCTCCGGTGAGCGCAATTTTTAAAAGCTGGAATATTACCGGGGGATTACCGGGCACACTGATCGAAGACGATCAGCTGGCTTATACCGTTGCCAATAACCGGGTGAGTAAGATAAAACTTACGATGCAGGGCGGCCTGGAAACAATTTTTAACCTGGCTTATACCAACGGCGAACTGAGCAAGGTGGCCAGCGAGGGCCCCTTCGTTTATGTTGTTGATTTTACTTACGGCAATAAAAGATCCGTGTATCCCAAAGTAACCAACTGGGTACTGGACCAGGCGGGCTTTTCGGCCCAGTTTGCTGCCGGCCATGAAATGTTAAAAACCGCTTTTGATTTTCCGGGTACAGTGAATGACTATACGATCGACAATACTTATACATACGATGCGGGTGGTTATGTGCTTACCAGCAATGATGGTTTTACACAGCAGGTTTTTGAATACGAGTAATCGATTTGAAAATTTGATGATTTGAAGATTTGGTGATTGGATCGGTGCGAAGGTATTATTCACTCATCCTCGTCTCTGACGGGGATGTTTTGGTTTTGAGTTTTTAAACTCATAATCAGGAACAAATTTAAATATAGGTTTGGCTTGCACCACGCAAGCCATTTTTTATTACTCCCGAAAAAGTTGATCATATAAAGTGCAAATACTAAAGCCAAATTGATGTTTGGATATTTTTTTGTTTTATTTTTATCCTGGTATTCCCGGATCTTTTTAATGCCCTGTCTTATCTCTTAGCCAATAAAAAATAAATAAGGATGTATAAATTCTTTACCCTTGCGGCAGCCGTTGCGATAATGCCTTTGTCAAAAAAATTAACTACCACGGAGTTTGATCCTGCCGGCATCAGCAAAATACCGACTTCTGCTTTTTCTTATAAAAACACCATCAGCACGAATTTTTGGGAAACAGGAAAAAAAGAAACGGCACAGGCCTGGTCCCAGAACTGGATGGGCCAGGCGCAGGAAAATATCCGCAAAAGCGAATACCATTTTAAATGGGAAGAAAAATATAAAGCCTGGTGTACGCCCAACCGAAAAAATAATCTCCGTTTTTTTTATACCGGCAAAGGTTTTACAGTTGAGCCACGAATTACAAAAATCCCTATTGGTGATTTTGACCCCTTAAAAAGCCCTGGTAAAATAAAATACAAAAGCATTCCAAACTGGAAGGTAAAATTCAACCTTGGTAAGAAACAGTTTGGTAAGGGTACCTGGAATGTTATTAATAACAAAGCGGAATTCATTACTGAAAAAATAACCGTTCAGTATATCAACAACGATGAAGGTATGCGGCAGAATTTTATTGTGCGTTCCCCTTTATCAAATGATGCTGAATTGAAAATTAATCTCAACATTAAAACAAAACTCAGAACCTATTCAGATGGTAACCGTCTCCAGTTCTTCCATAAAAAGACCAATGTTTTAAATTATGAAGACCTGAAGGTTTGGGATGCTACAGGAAAAACACTTACTGCCTGTTTCAAAAAAAGCAATCGAAATAAATTCTATATCGAAGTAGATGCGAGGGATGCTGTTTATCCTATAACGATCGATCCTCTCAGCACGGTCCCTGCTGCCTTGCTGGAAGCCCAGCAGGCT
>Ga0193752_1000203_pt1 | contig 71243 bp, 58 predicted proteins | sample H1c1metaG_FD_144924 | JGI IMG/M metagenome (GOLD analysis project Ga0193752, IMG submission 144924) | Soil microbial communities from a riparian zone of the East river system, Colorado, United States - H1c1 | ecosystem: Environmental > Terrestrial > Soil > Riparian zone | place: USA: East River... | reverse complement strand
ATCCCTAAAAAAGAATTATGTTGGTGGTGATAATCTGAAGTGGTTGGTGAGATAGCATCTGCGGCGGGAAAGTGGTCGGTGAAGACACCGACCACGGTTAAACGGTTGGTGAGCCACCAACCACGGCGGACGGTTATACGGATAAAGTGGTTGGTGAGTCACCAACCACGACGACACATCCCTGGTCGGTGTCTCACCGACCGAAAAGTTCAGACATAAAAAAAGGGCTCATTACTGAGCCCTGTATCGAAAGTTAGTTATTTCTAAATTACCATCTTCCGCCACCGCTTCCGCCGCTGTTACGGCCGCCTGAATATCCACCACCACCGCCACCGCGGTTGTTAGAATATCCACCACTTCTTCCGCCGCCGCTGCCGCGATCTTCTTTTTCTTTAGCAACAGAAACAGACATTGCACGTCCTTCTACTTCTTTGTTGTTAAGACCTAACATAGCGTCTTTTCCTTCGTCTTCAGAAGGCATTTCAACAAAACCAAAACCACGAGACCTTCCGGTTTCCCTGTCTGTAATAACTTTAGCTGAAGATACTTCGCCAAATGCAGAAAAAAGTTCGTTTAACTCAGCATCGCTGGTGTTAAAACTCAAATTTGAAACATAAATGTTCATAAAACTTAATAATTAAAATAAAATAAATAAAAATACCTGTACTTTAAAGGAGAAAGCAAACTAAAAGACGAGTAAACTGTTACGTGGAGAAAATCTGTAATAATTGAATCAATCCTGTACTGTGTGCTCACAGCGTTATAATACAGTGCAAACCTACTCTAATATAACCAGAGTAACTAATAAATCTTAGCTTATTGGAGATAAACCTTCATCACAGGCTATCCTGCCTGCATTTTATGCTGCCTGTGATGAAGGAAAATTTTCTAAGGTCAGGCCTTTTTGCCCATGCCCAATACCATTCCTATAACAGCGCCGCCAATGGCCATCATTACAGTAATTGCTGCAACATCTGCTGCCATCGCTGTTTTACTGGTTACAGTGGATGTTCCGTACATGATGCAATTAAAGCCAATGCTCATTAAACAGCCTATAATACCCCCGTTTATGAGCCCGCCGGCCAAACTGTTAACCCCGGCTTTTATAAAAATGTATGTATATAAAAGACCCCATACCAGGTTACCTATTGCCAGGTATAACATATCCGGCTCGGGCCTATGAATATTGCCGGCAACCCCCGGGTGGGCGTTCATGAAATCCATTAATAACATACCGAAAATGACCCAGCCTAAAAGAAAGAAAGCGATTCCCCCGGCAATAGTGCCAAGGAATAATTTTTTGATGTCCATAAGTTTGGTTTTAGTGAATATTATTGAGTAACATCAACAAAATAATCACTGGAACAGCAATTTGCAACTTAGCGATGCGAATCCTTTCCACAATTGGCTGCAGAATGTTAGTAAGTGCCGGGGGAGGCAGAGCCGTTGTTTTTGGAGCCTATTTTTTATTACAGGTGACAGCTTTTAAAAAGCTGTCACCTGTAATAACCTTATTTTTTTGAGAAGGACCTGTCCACCTGTTTGCCAAAAAAATATCCTCCCGCCGCACCGGCAACAGCACCAACGATAAGCCATAAGGGATCTGAGCCTGCGGAAAAAAATGCGATCCCTGCTCCTATCAAAGCAAAAAAGATGAGCGAGATCGTTACGGCGCTTCTGTTCTTCTTCGACTTCACCGCATTTGCCGGGGGATGGTATTCGTGGTGATGTTTTCTTGTTTTGGACTTAGGCATATTTTTATTTTGAAATTACGATTTTAAAAACTCATTCTAAAAGTTTTAATTCCTTTAAATAATCATACTGCAGGTCCTCGTGCATCGTTGCGATAGCCTTTGCGATTTTTTTTAACTGGTTCTCATAAATGTTGGCTATCACCTGGTTTCTTTTTATGGGTATGCCTGATCCTTTAAGGGTTGCACAAAAATGGAGCAATAAGCTCACTTCCGCATTTGTGGAAGCCGTGTACCTGATGTATTTATTGATGGAGCGGAGTATCTTCCTCAAACTCTTTTTTACAAAATATAAACTATCCCTGTTCATGTCTTCAAACTGTTCATCTACTTCTTTTTTTACATTTTGTACATAAGCTTCCTCGTCAAATGCTTCAAACAAAAGGTATGTGAGGAGCTCCTTATTTTCTTTTTTGAATTTTGCCAGCCGCAGGCATAACTCCACGAGTTTTGGTGCCGGGAGATTTACCAGTTCCAGTTTCAATTCATTAACAGTTGCTGCTTTCATTATGCTAAAATAGAATTATCCTGCAATTGTTGGTAAGCCGTGTATAAACAGAACTATAAATTATTTATTTTGAATGCTCATAAACCCGCCATGGCAAAAAAAAGAAGCGTTCCTTCCCCCATTACAATATTAATGTTCGTTATCATCATCGCCGCGGCAGCAACATGGGTTGTACCAGCGGGTAAGTACTATACTTTGGCTGTGGCAGACAGTACCCACTTTACCATGACAAGGCCCGAAGGCGATACTTCTTTACCCTTTACACAAAAGACACTGGACAGCATACAGATCCTGATCCCGCTGGAAAAATTCCAGGCGGGAGCAATAAGAAAACCGGTCTCTGTACCCGGCACTTATCATAAATTGAAGAGTAACGGCCAGGGCCCCATTAAGGTGCTGCAGGCGCCGGTAAAAGGTATAATTGACAGCATCGATGTCATCTTATTTGTACTGATCATTGGCGGCTTCATGAGGATCTTTCATGAATCTGGCGCAATGGTAAGGGGTTTAAGATCCCTGGCCCATACGATGAAAGGAAAAGAATCATGGCTGATCATCATACTCACTTTTCTTTTTTCCTTTGCGGGCTCATCATACGGGATGGCCGAGGAAGCGCTTGTGTTTTACCCGGTAATGGTTCCGTTATTCCTTGCAGCGGGTTACGACCTCATCGTTCCTGTTGCTGTAATTTTTGGCGGCACACAATTGGGAACACTCTCTTCTTTCAGCAATCCTTTTTCAACCATCATCGCATCCAATGCCGCAGGGGTGAACTGGTCTGACGGATTTTATGTAAGGATACTCATGTTCATTATTTCTACTGCGGTGAGCATCTGGTATATCGTAAGGTATGCCAACAAAGTAAAGAAAGACCCAACAGCTTCTTTGGTTTATCGTATTGATGGTGTGGTTAAATCACCTTACGAAGCAATTGCAACAAATGATACGGGCATCCCAGTATTGGATGCAAGGACCAAATTGCTTCTCTTACTTTTCTTATGCACATTCCTAGGCATGATCACCGGTGTTGTATTTTTTGAATGGTGGCTGCTGGCAATGTCAACCCTATTCCTTGGCTCTTCTATTTTGCTTGGCATCATACTCCGGATGAAGGAAAAAGATTTTGTTACGCGATTTATAAATGGTGCCGGCGACCTGTTGACCGTCGCTTTTATTGTTGGTGTTGCCCGGGGTGTAACGATCATACTTAATGAAGGGAATATCAGCGATTCTATTTTGTATTATTCGGCAAAGCTGGTTGACAGCATGCCGCCTGCATTATTTGTTGTAATGCTGCTGGCTCTCTTCATGGTTTTTACCTTATTCATTTCTTCTTCCTCCGGTATGGCTGTTTTAACAATGCCGATCATGGGAGCACTGGCCATAATCGTGAATGTGCCGGGCCGTGAGATCGTGAATGCCTATTTGTTTGGTATGGGCATCATGGGACTCATCACACCCACCGGGCTTATACTTCCTTCCCTTGCATTGGTGAACGTAAGCGTGAAAGCATGGTGGCGTTTCATCTATCCTTTAATGCTGATCTTATTCTTAATATGTGCCGCATTCTTAATTATTGGCATACAACTTAAGTAATGGCCTAATGTTAAAGGATTTCAGTTATTGATTGGTTAATAAAACCACCCTCCCCTTTTCTTTAACAAAGTTTTTCTTTTATAGCTAACAGTAGCATACTAATTGCTTGTTATATTGTATAAAAACTTTAAACATGAAAACAAAAAAAATCTTGATTCTTTTGTTGTTTGTGTGTATTGGTTTCGCTACCCTAAATGAAACAAAAGCACAATCAGTAAATGTGAACGTCAACTTTTCGACGTTCCAAAACGACCTTGATCCATACGGAACATGGATGGACAATCCCCGCTTTGGAAAGGTTTGGGTCTACGAGGATCCGGAATTCCAACCTTATTATAGCAATGGTCATTGGGAATATACCAGTTACGGCTGGTCATGGGTCTCCGATTTTGAATGGGGCTGGGCTCCTTTCCATTACGGCAGATGGGAATATGACCCATTGTATGGCTGGATGTGGATACCCGGCTATGAGTGGGCTTCTGCCTGGGTGAGCTGGAGCTCCTATGATGATTATTACGGATGGGCGCCATTGGGATACGGTCTTGGTATCAATGTATCTTTTGGATCTATTCCTTATGACCGCTGGAACTTCATACCAAGGAGAAATATATGCGACCGTGATTTTTACCGCCACCGTATTTCACATGGAAGAAATAATAATTTCAGAAATGCCGTAGTTATAAATAATTATTATAACGGCAGAGAAGGAAGATTCAGCAGGGGGCCCGACAGGAACGAAGTACAAAGACATACCCGTACCAGGATCGTGGAACGCAGTACTTACAGGGGAAGGCCGCAAAACGTTGCGATCGATCATAACAGGACCAGGAGGAATAATGATCAGAACAGGGTGAATAATGGCGGGCAAAGAAGAAATGAAAATACGAACGGCAGCCGCGAAAGAAATATTAATGAGCAGCGCAGGGTAGAAAATAACAGGCAGCCGAATACAAATACGGACCAGGCCAATAACAGGGACAGGAGAAAGGAAAGAGCAAATAATGACGAGCAGAGAAAGCCTGAGAACAACAGGCAGAGGAATGAAGACCTGCAACGTCATAAGAATGAGCAGCAGCTGCAAATGGAAAGACAACGTAACGAGCAACGCCAGAATATAGAGAGACAACAGCGTAATGATCAGCAGCAAAATATGGAAAGACAGCGTAACGAGCAGCGTCAGAATATGGAGCGGCAGCAGCGCAATGATCAGCAACAGCAAATGCAAAGGCAGCGTAATGAACAAAGACAGAACATGGACAGGCAGCGCAACGAACAACGGCAGAATATGGAGCGGCAACAGCGGCAGATGAACCCGCAAAGAGAACAAAGGCAGCAACAACCTTCAATGGAGCGCAGGCAGGAAAACCGGCAGCCCAATTTTAATAATGGTAACCAGGGAAGGCAAAGGAATGATAATAACGCACAGAGAGGCCGTGGTAATGGCAAAAGAGATTAACGACTTTTATTACATCATATCATTGAACCAAATAAAAAAGATCTTCAGCAACGAAGATCTTTTTTTTAATATGTAGTTGGGTTTTGCCAAAAGAAAAAACCTTCGCAAAGAAGGTCTTTCATAGTATTCTCATGCTTGAACATGATCGGCTTTCATAGATATTATGGATATAAACGGGGCAACATTGGATGTGCAAATATGTTGCCTAACACAAAAAACCTATGTAGCAGTTTTATCTTTCTTTTGTAGGACTTATTCTACAAAATCTTAAAGGGCTGATCAGTAGAGAAGAAGATAGTAGTGATAATACCTATGACAGGTTTTTAACCATTTTACCGATCATTGTGCCATTATAAAAGATCTGCATGGTATAATTGCCCTTTTGGTATTTATCGCTCTTTATAGAAAAGAGCAATCGCTTTGCTTCGCCTTTTAAGTAACTAAAATTAAGTTTATATGAATATATCCTCTTTCCTTCGGGGGTATTGAATGTACCCGATTCCCAGGCAGAAGTTTTTAAAACACGACCATCAGGCTGCAAAACAACTACGATCATTTCTGCATTGCTAAGCTGCATATTATTATTCAACACCGTAAAAGAGCCAACAAATTTTTCTGTTGCATCGGCCTGGCTGGTCTCGGTCTCTTTTTCATCAGCTCCCCTCATTGCCGCAAGCTTCAGGTCTGATGCAGTAAATAAAACATAGTCCGGGTTGCTCTTTTCAGCCCGCGGCTTGTCTTCAAAACTAACCTGCTTGATATTTTTATCAGGATCCTGTTGCGGGGTACCCAGTTGATCCAGTATGCCACCCAGTTTTTTATTTTCATTTTCTACAACCTGGCTTTTATCCCTTAGGTCGTCGGCCTTGTTTTGTAATTCACCGATCTTTTGCTTTGCAGTATTAAAATCTCGATTGTTACTTCGGTTCTTTAAAATGGCTGTTATCTCGTTGCTCAGTTTAAAGAACTCGTTCAGCTTCACATCCAGTTTTGCTTTTACAGAATCCGACTTCACCAGGGTTGAATCAAGCTGGGTATCCAGGCTGCGCAAGGTCTCATTATATACTTTTTGTAAAGAATCGCGGACGCGGTTTGCAATTGCGTTTGAATCTGTAATAAGGATTTTTGCATTTACATTATAGGCATCATTCTTATTGTAAAAGCGGTAACCCCATGTCCAGATCAAAACAAAGGACACCAAAACCAATAACAACGAAACTAAGAGTAGTAATAATGATTTGGCATCTCTCATTGGCTCACAATGTATATTTCATGTATTAAAGAGAAGGTCGGCAAGGCGAATTATTTTGTTGTGTTCTGATTTACATATGCAGATATCCAGCCCACTGCACCGTTCTTAACGAGATAGAATTTTTTCCTTTCATAAACACTCTCGAACTGGCGCATGATCTTGAGTAAAAGACCGGTTCCGGCCATTAAAGATTTTTGATCAAATACCTGGTTCACCCTTTTAACTTCTTTCCCGATCGCATCTTTATCCAGGGTCTTATCGGTCAGCGTTTTTAAGATATAGTAATCAGATAAGCTGGCATGGTGCTTTAATAATTTTTCACTGAAGCTAAGCACCTCTTCGTAAGTAACCGGCACTACTGAGTTCTCGATCAGTTCGGGGAACATGATGGTAGCCAGTGCCCATGCAATACCGCCACTGAAAGCCACATTATCACTCATGGGATAAGACCCGCTTTCATTGATGGCATAAGCGATCTCTGTATTTTCTGCCGTAACAAGCACCCTGTTCAGTTGCCTGCTGAAATTGTCCATCGTGATATCTCCTTCAAGGCGCTTCTCAACAGCATTGCTGATACTTTTTGTACCCCAGCTCAGTTGAAAAAGCCTGAAATCTTTTGTATTATCATTTGGGAAAAAACCGCCCTTTGTATTTCCGCTCCCGATATCGATCAAAAAAGTATTGTATCGCCTTGAATCCGGAACGATGCCCAGGTGAGAAAGGCGGGCCTCATCCCGCACACTAACTACGCTGACTTTTCTTTCAGGCTCATTAAAATTAAACCTGAAAGCACTGATGAGCTGATCTATCCAGTTAATTTTATTTTCTTTCTCTGCCTGGATATTAACACCACTGCTGATGGCTGTAAAAATATGATCGGACGGGATCTTATAATCTGTTATGGCAACATCGTATAATTTATTCAATGCCGCAAGTGTGGCCTGGTATGTTGGCTGGGTGAAAGAAATAAAATCCGTGTTCACAGATGTATCTTTCATTATATTAAAGCTGCCGTTTTGCTGCACATTCTTATCCATCTCCACCAGGCTCATTTTTACACCCTTTGAGCCTACCTCGATACCGGCAAATACAGAAGAGTTTGCATATTTCTGTACATAATTGGGCTGTGCAGAAAGCAAAAGGGCATTTAACAGCAGTAAGTGAACAAGCAGGAGAAAACGACTCAGGTGACTCTTCATCAACAATTAAATTTGAATAAAATTACTAAATTAAAAACCGGCCTTTGGGGCTTATTAACATGTGTGTAAAAATAGTTATGAACCCGTTGAAACCCAGCAATTAGGGGGAAAACGGAAGGATGGTTATTTATAAGGAAAATCATGAAGAACCACACCTGTATTTGGGTTGCGGGCACAGAAAATTGCAGCAGGTGCTTGCATATTCCAAATATTCTTTCTATTTTGCCGCCAATCCTACACCTCTGACAACTCTCTCCCCCAAAGTCTCAGAACTTTTTATCCGTCCGGTATTTTACGAAAGCCTTCAATTATTTTTTTACTAAATTTTAATCGTAGGTTATGAAAAAGCTCTATTCAACTGAGATTGCGTCTGAGATCACGGATGTGTTTACCGCTATTGGAATTATTGCGGGATTTTATGGGTTAATGGCATTAATTGTCCTGATAGCCTGGTAGAACGAACTTTTTACAAAACAAATAGGAGACCTTATGTAAGCACATGTTACATTTAGGCCTCCTATTGCCCATTCTTTCCGGTTGAGATATGTTTAGATCAATACTACTTTTTCCATCACATCTCCTCCCCTGATATCATCAATGATATCCAAGCCTTCAATTATTTTTCCGAAACAGGTGTGTACGCCATCCAGGTGTTTGGTGTTTGACCTGTTATGGCAAATGAAGAATTGTGAACCCCCGGTATTTGGTCCCCGGTGGGCCATTGACATTACACCCCTGTCATGTATTTGTTTGCTTCCTTTTGTTTCGCAGTTGATGGTATAGCCCGGGCCACCTGAACCGGTACCGGTCGGGCACCCACCCTGTACCATAAAATCAGGTATCACCCGGTGAAAGGTAAGCCCGTTATAAAACCCTTCGCTGATCAGTTTTTTAAAATTAGCAACAGCGATGGGTGCATCATCGTCATATAATTCAAATTTCAATACTCCTTTTGCAGTGTGTATCTCTCCCTGCGTAAGTTTTACTTCACTCATTTTAAAAACATTTTTAGTTTAAATATAGGCTAACCGCATGAAAGAGGAAAAGAGATAAAACTCTTTATACTCCTTTTCTCTTTCGACCTCTTAGCCGGAAATATATTTTGCGAATGTAGGATTTACCACTGAGTCTGAATAATTAGTTTGCGGGTTGGCGATAAAACTTAATTTTATGCCGCTCACAATATTATTTCAGTAATGAATAAGAAAGCCAGTCACATCTTACCGGTGATCGTTATTGCCCAGTTCTTATGCACCTCGCTTTGGTTTGCCGGTAATGCCGTTCTCCCCGACCTGGTCAAAAATTTTGCATTTCCCGGAACAGCATTGGGCCATATTACTTCTGCTGTTCAATTTGGTTTTATCAGCGGTACACTTTTGTACGCAGCGTTGACCATTGCTGACCGCTTTTCCCCGTCCACTGTTTTTTTTATCAGTTCGGTATTGGCAGCAGTTTCAAATTTAGCGATCGTATTAAATGATCCAAACATAAACAGCTTACTGGCGCTGCGATTTTTAACCGGTTTTTTTCTCGCAGGTATTTATCCCGTTGGTATGAAGATCGCTGCTGATCATTTTGATAAGGGCCTGGGAAAAGCGCTCGGGTTTTTAGTTGGTGCATTGGTTGTGGGTACTGCATTTCCACACCTGCTCAAAAGCTTTACGGCTTCACTTCCCTGGAAAACAGTTCTCTTCTTTACTTCAGCGTCATCAGTACTTGGCGGACTGCTGATACTTTTACTGGTTCCAAACGGGCCTTACCAAAAAAAGAGTCAGTCGCTGAATTTCAAGGACATTTTCAGCATCTTTAAAAACAAACCCTTTCGCTCTGCGGCATTTGGCTACTTTGGGCACATGTGGGAGCTATATACTTTCTGGGCATTTATCCCGGTTATGCTGGCAACGTATAAAGCTATCCATCCGGCTGAAAGCATGAACAGCCCTGTACTTTCCTTTTTTATTATCGGCCTGGGCGGTATTGCCTGTGTGGTGAGTGGTTACCTTTCTCAAAATTTCGGAACAAAAAAAATAGCTTTTACCGCTTTGTTTTTGTCGGGTTGTTGTTGCCTGGCTTCTCCTTTTGCTTTCTGGCTTCCGTTCATTCCATTCATAGCCTTCCTTATTTTTTGGGGATTGGTGGTCATAGCTGATTCTCCCCTGTTCTCTACACTGGTAGCTCAAAATGTACCAACACAGGTAAAGGGCACAGCGCTCACCATGATAACCTGTATTGGCTTTTCCATAACTATCATCAGCATCGAACTGCTTAATTACTTAATGAGCGTGATCGATAGCAGGTTTATTTTTTTATTCCTCGGCATAGGTCCGCTGATGGGATTGTTATCGGGAAGATCAAAGAAAAATAAATAATTATGGATGATCTCTGTTTAGTTAAGGCTTATTAAAAAAGAAATATGCCAAAGCGGGTATAGATTATATTTACTTTTGAAAACAAGAGATATTGTTATGGCCTTTTTCAGCATATTGAGAAAATATAAAATTTTTACGTGGTTAAAATACGCTTACGCCGGCCGTATTTATTCTTCAGTTTTTAAACCTTCTCAAAAAGAACAAACAAAAAAGGAGCTTGATTTTTACAGGTCATTTTTACCACACTGCAAACTGGTCTTTGACATTGGTGCAAATGACGGGCATAAAACAGTTGTATTTTGCAAACTCGCTGATAAGGTGATCGCCTGCGAGCCCGACCCTTTTAATACAGGTATCCTAAAAGCCCGGTTCAGGAATAATAAACAGGTTAGCATTGAACCGGTGGCCATTACAGATCATAGTGGGCAAAGCGACCTGTATATTGAAAGACCGGGTTCTGCATTGAACACTATAAATTCCCTCTGGAAAACAATACTGGAAGAAGAAAATAATAACCGCTGGAATGAACCCATAAAATTTTCCGGCAATATAATTACCGTACCCTCCACCACGCTGGATAAGCTGATCGGTAAATACGGTATTCCCGATTATATAAAAATAGACGTGGAGGGAAATGAGAAAAATGTATTGAAGGGATTAACACAACCGGTAAAGTATGTCTCTTATGAAGTTCTTTTACCCGAATTCCTGGACGATGCAATGGAATGTATGACTTTAGTTTCCGCTAATAATACGAATACCATGTTTAATTATGCTGTTGACGAAGTGCTTATGTTACCAGGATTTGTAAACTACAGCGAGTTCAAACAAATTCTATCAACACTAACCATCCCACACCTGGAAATAATTGCAAGGTCTTAACCCCGTACTAAAAGATCAGTTAGGCCGCTTAATTGGCTCCGCAACCAGCCAATGCATGAAATTATTTCTTTCCGTAACTATATATTCTTTTTGATCGTAAGTCAAATTCTCCAGTTCAGGAAACTTATAGTTCATTACCCGTTCATGGTCGGATAATGCCCTTATCAAAGTAATATTATGCGTTGCCGCAAACAGCTCCTGCATCTTTAAAAGAATTTGAGGATGTTCCTGGTAATGCAGTTCAATAATAAAATCTGCAGTTGCAAATTCTTTTACCAAACCTGCATCAATAATTTCATTTTCACAACCTTCACAGTCAATAATGAATAAACACCTGCCTTGTTTCTCAGGATCTTCAAGACCAGTTATGCTAAAGCAGCCTTTTACAGTAATGCGATCCTGTACTCCGTTGAGCAATGCCAGCGAAGTGCATTTGTCCCGTGCAATTTTATTATAATCAAAAGCTATAACATTCAGCCCTGGCATTAACCGGGCTAAACCAACTGCATAGTATCCTTCATCACAACCGATATTAATAAGATTATCGTATGGCACAGTAATTAATTTTTCCAGGGCGGGTATTATTTCCATTTCGTAAGAGCCCAGTAGTTTTGCATATGTCCTGCTGCCGGTAGCCGTGATGTCAGCGTATACCAGGCCTTTGAACATCCCATTCAGTACCTCTTTTTTTGAAAATATATTTTTACAAAGGGCAAAGTTCTCACTTTTTTTCTCCACGTAATTACTTCTCGCCTGCTTTAATCTCCTGGCTACATATACAAAAGGAGAAACGAGCTTCCAACTGATATCATTGACCAAAAGCAATTGCAAAAGTCCTTTTATAGCTGTTTTCATTTGTTGGATATCTTATTTACTGTACCTGAAAATAAAAACCGGGTAACAGGATTATAAAATTTAAGTTTTCGGTGTACAAAAAAAGAAAGTAATAAAGTATACATTAATACACTTATCCACGAAATAACCACAGCAGCATTGAGCCCGTATTCCTTTATGAATATCATATTGGCAGCAGCTTCTGCAAGCAAAACGATCAGTAAAGCATAAAAGGAATAGCGTTCGTTACCTGATGTTTTTAAAATAAGGTTCCCGGCACCAAAGAACGAATAAAATACGGGCGCAGTGCACATGATGACCAACAACAGGTAGATCTCCCCGGAAGCAATATTAAAGCTTTGCAAATAAAAATAGCCTACCAATAAAACGCCTGCCAGGCATACCAACTGCAGCATCAGAATAGTCCTGGAAGAATTTTTGAACAATTGCCTGGCATTTTCTTTTTCCCCGTTTGCAAAAGCATAAGAAAATTTTTGAGGAAGAAAATAGTTAAAAAGAAATTCAGGTATCAGCACTATGTCTGATATCCTTAATAATATCTGGAATTTTGCGGCGTCCTCATGTTTATCAAAATATCCAAGGAACAGCAATTCCATCCGTGAAAAAATGCTATAGCCTAAATAGATGCACATAAAATAAAAGCATTTCTTCGCCCATCCTTCGGTTACAGGGTTACCGGTACCGGGTGGAAAATTCTTTTTATATACCCTCCATGCCATCACTACCAGCACAATGGCAAGGCCGGCAAAGATCAAACTATTGATCGTGTATAAACCGGTTAATGAAAGAACAGCGTTATGGTTATAATAGAAATAAAGGATAACTATAAAAAGCACGAGGGGTTTCAACACATCTTCAAACCATTGAAGCTTTGTAATTATATGAAAAATATTTAAAAAAGCTTTTGTGAGCGCAATTGCTGAAAACAGGAATAACAGGGAAAGGAAAAGAAATAACTGCCCCGGCTCAAAAAAACCGGCCAGCACTTTGCCAAAACAGGCATCAAGAAGCAGTAGACTACATAAAAAAAAGAACAGGATAAAAAAGGTACTAACGGCCCTTTTGACCAGTAACCTGCCGGCTGCCCTGCCCTGTTCATTCACCAAAAGCTGTGGAATTTTCTGGAACAGGTAACCGTCCCATCCAAAAGTTAAGATCATACTTGCCAGGGAAACCCAGCTTATGAACACCGTATATTTGCCATACAGGTCCAATCCTATTATTTTTGTAAGATACACGTTCGTGATATACACCAGGATGAGACTGATGGCCCATAACAAAAAAGTTTTGCTGAGTTTGGAAAGGTCTACAGTATTGTCGAAATAGTTTTTACGAATGCCGGTCAGGAATTTCTTCATTTTATACACTTCACAGCACTAAAATTAATGAAACTGCTCACAGGAAAAAAAAGAAAGATAGCTGTTTTGATCACATCCGGGCTTGGCGACAGCCTGCTGTTTGTTCCTTTGCTTAAAGAGCTGAAGCGAAAGCAATTTAATATAACCTGCATATTCTACACAAAGCACGATAATGATTGTTTATTTGATCCCGGCCTGGTAGATACCAAAGTATCTGTTACAAGCAGGTTTTCATTGTTAATGTATGCCGCCAGGAACTTCAGGCATTTCTCAAATTTTTATATTAACCAGTTTGGTAAGGGTTCTATCATCAGGCTGGCTGCACAGGTCTGCAGCAGGAGAATAACGCAAACCTGCCATAACGAAGAAAATAAAGGATCTTCAAAAAGAAAGAAACAGGTTATTGATGATCTCTCAGACGCAGAACAAAACCTGCATTTGTTATACAGTGAATCAAATTCCAAAATAAAAAACATCAACAGCTTCTACTTACCGGATCCCCAGGCAGGGCACAGGGCACAAAACAATTTTATTAAAGAGGGACTACCTTATTTTATCATCCAGGTATCTTCAGGAAATAATACCACCCCCTTTAAAAACTGGCCGATACCAAACTGGCTTATACTTATTGAAAAGCTATGCAGGACCTATACAAATTATGAATTTATAATTGTAGGAGACAGCACTGAAAAAATATACATACAGGATTTTGAAAGCCTGGGTCATCTTAACTGCAAAGTGCTGATCGGTAAAACAACGGTTAAAGAAATATTTGACCTGGCTGCCGGCAGCATTGGCTACATTGGCTTAGACAGCGGAATAATGCATATGGCAGTAGCATTGCAAAAAAAGACGTTCACCATTTTTGGAGCCAGTAATGAAAAACTATACGGGTATGGCGTCCTTGATCCTGTTAATCATAAAGTAATTACTTCAAATATCCGCTGCAGGCCATGCTCAAGCTGGAAAAATCCTAATACCAGCAGGGTCAGCAATCCCATGTTATGCCCGGATTTTGCCTGTCTCAGCCTGATCGAACCGGGCCTTGTTTTTGAACAGGTCACGCTTCATTTTGGTCTTTGATCATGTTTTAACTGATCCTGGCTCCCTATATTTTGCATACCACAGGCAACCTAAAAAAGCGATCCATGCAAAATAGTTTATCCGCATCAGGAGAAAATTGAACAATACAAAAAGTAAAAATACCAGTATCAGTACTTTGTCAAACCGCTTTGTAAAAAATCCAATTATAAAAGATAATTCAGCAATGGTTACCATTAAGTAAAGTAAATACGAAAGGTTTTGATGAATAACAAGGTAATTAATGCAGTTTGTAAACCAGTCACCCGGTGCATGCACGAGGTAAGCGGCATGTTGTTTAAGAAGAATGCCGCTCATTTCTTCAGGATTAAATATTCCCCCCGCCCTTATTTTCCATAACCCGGTTGAAATTAATATCAGCAGGAAAATATAACGCATACTGTTCAGGGAAAAGTAAAATCCTCTTTCATATCTGAAAATGAAAACCAGGGGCAATAATATCCAGCCTGCAAAACCAAGAACGCTTAAGGGTGTGAAAGAAGAAAGTAAAAGTGCATAGACAAGACTAAAGAGGCTGTGCAGGATCGCCATATAAACCTGCGCTTTACGATTTACAGACACTACCAGTAATAACGGCAATACCAGGTACACAATATCCAATAACAACTGCAAATAATGATTATTACTGACGGTTGACTGGATGCCTGTAAGGAATAATAAATTGAGTGAAAGATCCAGCTTGTTAAGGAAAAATACCGGCCTGAGCTGGCTTAACAGCCATCCATTAAAAAACAGCCAGCAATAACTTATCAAAAAGCAGCAAAAATAAAATACGGCTAAGTTTTTCCGGTGAGTTCTGTTAAGTTCCAAAGTATGTTAATTTGGTAAGTGTATCAACAGGCTCCAGTTTATTTAGTTTCCATTGAAAGTGCTGCTTATAGACCTTCAGTGATTTTACCGGGCTTTTAATTATTTTTTCAACCTGTACCTTATACCAGTCCGTAAATGCCTTATCGCCTATCCTGTTACTGTATTTATCATATTGCATATACCTTAAGAGGCCGGTATATTTTATATAATTCCGCATGGTTTGATAAGCAGCATCGTTAACCGGTTTTTGCTTTTCATAATCTTCGGGGTAGATCTGGAGTATATCCCTTTCTGTTAATGAAATTCCTGCACAGTTGATGATTTTATCATCGGCTTCGATCATATAAACCGTTTGTGTGTCGCTTCTATAAAAAGTACTGCTATACATTCCATACTGTAATACCGGTGTGGCTACCACCCCCCATTTATAATTTATCATAACAAATAAAAGAATAAAAGCCACAAATGAAACACACATGGATTTATTATAGTGGTATAGTTTTTTAATAAACATCGATAAGGAACAAATGGCCTGAAAATTATTTTTGAAGTTATGATTATTTGTTAAAGAACATAGTTTCGCCTTACAATTAAAATTATTCTTAAATTACATTGCAGCATGTATTAAAATTATGGCATTATTGCGTAAACTAAATTCCAAAGCCAAAACGGAGATCAATACCGGTTTTGGTGCCAATGCCTCCGATTATGGCGGACGTTTTGTGAATAAAGACGGTAAGCCCAATATCGAGATCCGGGGAGTGAGTTTTTGGCAACGCATAAGCTGGTACCATACTATGCTGGCTTTGCCAAGATGGAAGTTCCTGCTTATCCTTTTTGCCTTTTACATCATTATCAATTTTATTTTTGCTTCTGTTTATTATTTTATTGGTGTGGAATATTTAAATGGGGTTACCAGTAAATCTGAATTGGGAAAATTTGGAGCGGCTTATTTTTTTAGTGCCCAGACCTTTACAACAGTTGGCTATGGACATATAAGCCCGTCAGGATTTTTAACCAGTTCTATAGCGGCTACGGAAGCGCTGGTAGGATTGCTTAGTTTTGCGATAGCAACAGGCCTGTTTTACGGAAGGTTTAGCAAACCAACAGCATACCTTATGTTCTCACACAATGCAATTATTGCACCTTACAAAGACATTACTGCATTAATGTTAAGACTGGCTCCCTATAAAAATACTACCCTCACAGATGCGGAAGCAAAACTTACCCTTGGGATGACGATTGAAGAGAACGGAAAAATGACCAATAAATTTTTTCCGCTGGAACTTGAATTTGACAGGGCCAATGCACTTACATTAAACTGGACCATCGTTCATCCAATTACTGAAAACAGTCCCTTGTATAATTTTACCGCTGAAGACTATGCAAATATCAACGGCGAGATACTTGTTTTTATCAAAGCCTTTGATGATATGTTCAGCAATACCGTGGTTGATCGTACCTCCTATACCCTTAAAGAAGTAGTGGTTGGCGCTAAATTCATACCGATGTACCACCGTAATTCCGCCGCCAATAAAACCATTCTTGATCTTGAAAAATTAAACAGCTTTACAGAAGCTGATATTAGTTTTGCTTTTACAAATAATATCAAAACTATTTCCTCTTAATTCGTTTCCTGCTTATTTCAGGCTATTGATGATCGCTGCAAAATCCGCGGCTACCAGGCTGGCACCACCAACCAATCCGCCATCCACATCCGGCTGGCCAAAAATATCTGAAGCGTTATTTGCTTTTACGCTTCCGCCATACAGTATCGAAATACTACCGGCAACTGCTGCACCATATTGGGTGCTGATCACCTTGCGTATGTGTGCGTGCATTTCCTGCGCCTGTGCTGTACTTGCTGTTTTGCCTGTGCCAATCGCCCAGATGGGTTCATACGCTATTACAAAGCCCGTTAACTGGTCTGCGCTTAAATGAAAAAGGCTTTCTTTTAATTGTGTTTCAACAAATCCATTTTCATTGCCTGCTTCCCTTACGGCCAAAGGCTCGCCACAACAAAAGATGGGCTTTAATCCATTCTCCAGGCAGATATTTATTTTTTCAGCAAGTATTGCATGGCTTTCATTAAAGTATTCACGGCGTTCGCTATGGCCCAGTATCACGTAATCAACACCAATGCTCTTCAGCATCTCTGCGCTTGTTTCACCGGTATATGCACCGCTTTTTTTGTCATAACAGTTCTGGGCGGCGATAAAAGCATGCTGCTTTCCTGCCAGTTTCTTTTTTATATTGATAAGGTATGGAAAAGGGACGCCAAAAACGGCTTCCTGGTTTTCGTGAAGCTCATGTGGGATCGCTATTAGCTCATCCATTAATTTTTCTGCCTGTTGCAGGGTTAAATTCATTTTCCAGTTTGCTGCAGCAATTTGTTTTCGCATGATTCAGTTTGGTTTTAATGTGTTGTGCTATTGAAAAATCTTAATTTTATTATATCAGTGGGCATTTCAACATTTTTCAATTTGCGGTTGGTGAGGACACCAACCGCGGCCATCGCCGTGGCCTCCCGATAGCTATCGGGACCACCGGCCACTATCTTATCACTAAATATAATTTCAATGACACAACACCTTAGTTTTAATAAAGTTTGTAAATATCCGTCAAAATTTGTTTCTCCCGTTCAGTGATGGTCAATCCTTTTAATTTTTTCCAGTTATCTATATCGATCAAAGCCTTGCTTAATTTATATTTTGTGATCCCATCTGCACCCCATGAAAAACCCGGGATGAGTTTTGGCGTAAGGCTGCCCGTAACCACGTTACAACAAATACCTACCACGGTGCCGGTATTGAAAGAAGTATTGATCGCTGCCCTGGAATAATCTCCCATCAATAAGCCGCCTTTATAACCGGCGCTCATTTCCTTTTTATCAGCATCTACCCAATACTTTACTTCGCTGCCGTTATTCTTCACATTGCTGTTACTTGTTCCGGCGCCAAGATTGCACCATTCTCCTATTACACTATCGCCTAAATAGCCATCGTGCGCTTTATTACTGTATCCAAATAAAACAGAATTCTTTATCTCCCCGCCAACCGTACAAAAAGGCCCGATGGTAGTAGCACCGTATATTTTAGTCCCCATCTTAACCACCGCGCCTTCACATAATGCAACCGGCCCTCTTATCATACTGCCTTCCATCACCGTAACATTTTTTCCAATATAGATCGGTCCCTCATCCGCATTTAAGATACAATGCTTCACTTTAGCTCCTGCTTCCATGAATATTTGTGCAGGGTTTACCAGTTTATTCGTTTTGGAAATGGCCTTGCTTTTCCTTTTTGCAGTAATGAGTTCATAATCCTCCCGTAATGCCCAATCATTCATTTGAAAGATCTCCCAGGGATAGCGAAGCACTTTCAATTCTCCTTTATAATCCACCGAGTTATTTATTTTTATTTTATGCAGGTCTAAAACCTCTTTGCCTGAAAATTTATAGGCCATGCCACCCTCCTTCGCTGAGGAAAGAAATTCCCCGTTCTTTAATTTTTTTATTTTGCCTATGATCGTTTTAGTTGGCAATACATTCGCATGTACGAGTAGCTGGTCATCTTTTCCAATGCCTTTATCGATCTTAACAGAGATCTCGTTATCCAGGTAATGGTCCTGCCACTTATCAAGTGAAGGGATCTTTAAATACTGTTCCCATTTTTCACGGATGGTAAGAATGCCGATGCGGATATCCTGTATATGACGGGTGTACGTAAAAGGATGGAGATTCTGCGGCTTACAGTATTCTTCTGTGAAGATTATCTTTTGCATGGGTAAAACTACTAAAAATAAAAATCCCCCCGGAAAACCGAAGGGACTTAAAGTATAGCCATGAAAAACAAACTTTAAATAAAGATAATGATCTAAATTAAATTATTTTGCCTTTTTTTCGTACCGCTTGTTGAATTTATCAATACGGCCCGCAGTATCAACCAGTACATTCTTACCGGTATAGAAAGGGTGTGAAGTATTAGATATCTCCAGTTTAATTACCGGGTATTCTTTACCATCTTCATAAGTAACCATTTCTTTTGATGGAGCTGTTGAACGACTCAGGAACTGGGTTCCGTTACTCATATCCTTAAAAACTACCAGCCTGTAACTGTCTGGGTGAATTCCTTGTTTCATAATCGTTTATCATTTTGCGTACGGGTTTTGCCGTACAAGTTATTCAAAGCGGCAAAGTTAGGGCATTTTAATGAAATTTCACAGTTGTAACATTAAAAAATATGAATATACTTAGCTTTTCATGTTAATAAACTGCAGGGCTATATTGAGGCCCCAGCTCTTGGAAGCCTGTATAACTTCCTGCAGGTCATCAATTTTTTTACCCGTAACCCTTATGATATCATCCATTATTGCAACCTGCACTTTAAGGCCGCTGTCCTTGATCAGCTTTACAATTTTTTTTGCATCTTCCTGCTTAATGCCATTTCTTACCATGACCTCCTTCTTGGTCACTTTCCCGCTGGGAAAAGGTTCTTTACTCAGGTCATATATCTCTGCTGCCAGTCCCTGCTTCATGCTCCTGCTGATCATCACATCAATGATCTGCTGGATCTTCATTTCACTATCCGCCTCCAGGTTTACTTTAAAGTCCTTTTTGTTAAGGTCTATAACCACATGCGACCCTTTAAAGTCAAAGCGATTGGTTATTTCTTTACTAACGACGTTTATGGCGTTGTCGAGTGTTTGCAGGTCAACTTTACTTACAAGATCAAAAGATGGCATAATGATAAGTTTTCTCAAAAGTAAAAAACCTATCGCACAAAGGCGACAGGTTTTTACAAAATGACCAGTTCTTTTTAAATTTTATCAGATGTGCTGATCAGCCAGCACTCTTAACCCTGTTTTGCTCATCACTTGCACCGCTGCCTTTCTTGCTGCTTCCTGCTTTCAGTTTTCCTTTATTGAACCTGTAAGTAAAAGTAAGGCTCGCCGCACGGCTGTCGTTTACATTCCTGAAACTCGCATCTACAGTACCGTATTTGCTGTAGCCTTTAAAAACTCCGCCTGCAAAAATATCACGCACACTTAAACGAATGCTGCCGTTGTTTTTTAATATCTGCTTGCTTACACCTACATTAGCCTGTGCAATTGGTTTGATATAGATAACCCCTTCCACTCCTTTGCTGCGATAAAAACCACTTAACTCTGCCGACCAGCCTTTTTTAAATTTGAACTGCTGCTGCAGCTGAACCATATAACTGGTGATACCAATAGATATAGGCTCGTTATTTACAAGACCCTTAAAGTGATTATTGAAAACATTTACATAAATGTTACCGCTCCACCATTTGGTAATTGATTTATTTGCTGTAACCGCTAAACCAACCTGTTTTGCACTCGCTATGTTCGCTTTCTTGATATAGGTTTCATTGGTAACATCATTCTGTTCCAACACCTGCTGGATGATATCTTCAGTTGCGGTGTAATTCACCGTTGTAGTAAGGAAGCCCCTGTAAGTATGGCTTAATTCGATATTGTGCGCAAATTGCGGGCTGATATTTGGATTACCCTGTTCAAATGTGTACCTGTCAAGGAAATGGACAAATGGGTTCATATCTTCGTAATCAGGCCTGTTGATCCTGCGACCATAGTTAATAACGAATTGATTTTTTTCGTTAGCAGTGTATTGCAGGTAAACTGTAGGGAACAACTGGGTATAAGACCTGTCGAATTTTGTTTCGGTATATTCAAATTTATCCTCCACAATGTTATAAGTGTATCCCTTTGAAATACCTTTTGAATTCGTATTTTCTACCCTTAAGCCCATCTGTGCATTCCATTTTTTTCCTAAGGGCCTGCTGTAATTCACATATGCTGCATTGATGTTCTCATCATAAATAAAATGGTTACTGCGACCACTGTCCAGCACACTATAACCTGTTTTAAGGCTATCATACCTGGCATCATTATCATTCTTCACAAAACTGGTCTTGATGCCGGCTTCAAATTTTGCATCTTTTTTCAATGGCAGGGTATAATCTACTTTACCACTGTAAATTTTAATGTTGGTTGGTAATGTACCCAATAAAACATCAGGCGCCTTTCTCATATTGCCCATATTGTCATAATAAGTACTGGTAAGCGGCTGAACGCTTGTGGCTTTGTATTGAACAAAATCAAAATCGGCTGTGATCTCCTGCCCGGCTGTATCCAGCTTTGTTCTGAAGTTAAAATTTGAGCTGAAATTCTTCCATTTTTCTTTATTCTCTGTAGAGGCTGTTGTCTGATCAGTTAAGTTATGACTGGGATCATAAATAAGTGTATTGGTATTGCTCTGCCATAAACTTGGATTGTAAAAACCATTCAGAACCACACCTACTGTTGTATTCTTTGATACATTATAATCCAATCCCATTTTTGCACTGTAAAAATGACGCTGGTTTTCCATATGCGTTTCCTGTTCAAAAATTGATTTAATGTTCTTTGTAGCTGCATCACGGAAGTTCTTGGTAATATAAAGGTCTTCGCCCCTGTGATTGCGGTTATAATTAAGGTTGCTGAAAAAATTCACTTTACTGTTACGGTAGTTAAAGCTTAAAGCTTCATTAAACCGTCCGTAACGGCCCTGTGTGTAACCGGTGGTTATACTGCCGTTGTAACCAAACATTTTGTTCTTTTTTGTCTTGATATTGAGCACACCTGCATTACCGGCTGCGTCATATTTTGCAGGAGGGTTGGTCATGATCTCGATCTGGTCAAGCTGGCTGGCTGTCATATTACGCAGCATATTGGCAAGGTCCGGACCACTTAAATAACTTGGGCGGCCATCGATATAAACGATAACACCCGATTTTCCTTTAAGGCTGATGTTCCCATCCTTATCAACCGAGACCCCCGGTGCTTTTTCTAAAACCTCCAGTGCAGTACTTCCTGTACTTGTAATAGATGCGTCTACATTCACAATGGTCCTGTCGAGCTTTCTTTCGATCAGTGGCTTTTTAGCAGTAACGGTGACCTCTTTCATAGCTTTTTCCACGGGTACAAGCTGTAATACACCCACATTTGCGGTTGCGGCGGCAGGTGAAAGGCTAAAACCCTGGCTATAGGTTTTAGAATGGCCTATTGAGGTAGCTAAAACGAGATAATTACCATCTTTGATGTTTTCAAAAGAGAAATTACCATCCTTATCTGCTACTGCAACTTTTACAATAGTTGAATCTTTAGCTCTGAGAAGGGAAACTGATGCGGCATCAATAATCTTTTGATTACCATCGTCTTTGATACTACCGGTTACTTTTCCGGTTGAAGTTTGGGCTAGGCTGGACAATACAATGCTCATAGCAGCCAGCAGGCTGAAAATTTGTTTCATGGCTATACTTTTTGTTTTAAATGGCTATTAAAAAATGCAGTTATATACTTTGATAACTACCTCATAAAAGTAGGTACTTTGTTTAACATAGTACATTGTTTTATATTGGACGGTAAATTTCAGGGATATTTGGTAATATCCCTTTATACGTTGCCTGAAAAGGAAAAGTTACAGAAGCCAGGAGGAAAATTTAAGTTGCAGGCGTTTGATTAAGCGTATGTCTTTGCCCGTTTTTTAACAATTATGATCAATACTATCCCGGCGATCACAAGGCAGGCAGAGATGATTTCCGCCTGGGTAGGGTGAAATCCAAAGACAGAATAGGTATTATTTACCCGTATCAGCTCAATTGTGAACCGTTCTATACCATTTAAGATAAGGTACAGTCCAAACATAACACCCGGTACTACGACCCGTTTACGGATACTCCAAAGAAAGATGAACAGGATGCTGCATATAATAGTTTCGTAAAAAGGAGTGGGAAAAACGGGCTGAGGTAATACCCTGCAATGTTCTTCATCACAATCGGGCATCTTTATACCATCTTTATTTACATTATTAGGATATGCATAAGCAAACATCCAGGCAGGTAAAAAAGAAGGCCCTTTAAATGATTTATGTGGTACTAGGTCAAGGCTTTTATAGGTGCGGTCCGTTACAGGTGTAATAACTGAATCAGAATCGAAAGTCTTCCCATCCAAAAAGTAACCGGCATTTTTCTCTAATTGTTTTTGAAAATCACCTGGTGCGGCTTCTGTAACCTTACCTGATGCATCACTTACATAGGCGCTGTTAAAAATACCCCAGTCGCCATCACCGGATACCTGGCAGCCAATACGGCCAACGGCATAAGCCAGCAGTAAAGCAAGCCCCGCAGCATCAACCAGGTGTATGATCTTAATTCCTTTTTTTGAAGCATACCAACATATAGCAATAGCCGCTACTATCAGGCCGCCATAAAAAGTCAGACCGCTTGCAGAGAATAGCCTTCCTACGGGATCTTTAACAAAGTCACTCCAGTTCTCCAGGTTATCAAACAACTTTGCGCCGAGTATGCCGAAGATCAAACCGAGGATGATAATGTCTCCTACCCTGTCGTGTGGCCAGATGCGGACATTGCGCCTTTCCGGTTCTTTTAATTTTTGCTTATTCTTATCCCACCATTTTAGTCCCGCTAACAAAGCTCCTACCAGTAATCCTCCAAGAATATTTCCTTCAGAAGAAAAAATATAATCCTGTGCATTCATTTCTTCAGGCTTGCTGAAGAAGAAGCCAAATATCTTAAACCCAAAAATAAAACCCACGATCGCATTAATGATCAGCTCGCTCATGGAAGCCGGCTTACCTACGGTTATCATTTCTTCCCGTGGCGATAAAAGCCCAAGTTTTTCCTTGCGCTGTAATTCCTTGCTTAACACGATAGCGGCTGTTACAAAACCAAGGGCTACAAATAAACCGAAAGTATTCAAAACGCTTAGCGCCTTCCATTCCACACCAAACCAGTCTTTAAAAATGTAATATAAATTTGGATACATCGGTTACCTGTATTTTTAAAAAAGAACTGCAATATACTACTTCGCTTAATAAATTAAAGCTATGTATGAAAAAGAAAACCTTCCGTATAAAGCGGAAGGTCATTCAAAAATTTATTTAATAAGGGGCAAAAAGAATTTCTCTTAATTGCAATATTGTTCAAAAGCACCTATCAGGTTCTCGGCTATCATTTGAGCACTCCGGCCTTCAATATTATGGCGTTCGATAAAATGAACCAGCCTGCCGTCTTTAAATAACGCAATGGCGGGTGAAGATGGCGGGTAAGGCATTAAATGCTCTCTCAGCTTATTTACGGCTTCAATATCAAAACCCGCAAAACTGGTGGTAATATTATCAGGCTTTTTGGTAGTATTATTAACCGCCAGTAAAACACCGGGGCGGGCAGTTCCTGCACTGCAGCCACAAACAGAATTGATCATTACAAGAGTTGTTCCTTTTTCAGCAAGCGTTTTTTCAACTTCAGCCGCGGTAAGCAATTCAGAAAATCCATTTTCTGTTAACTCCTCTTTCATGGGTATTACAATTTCTTGGGGATACATATTTCTTTAGATTTTTAATTTGCCACAAAATTACGTACTTCTTTTAAATAATACATCGAAAGTTTTCAATACATAACTTTCGAAGTAATAATGTCATTATGCAAATTCAATTACAGCCATTCTGTCTTTAATAACCCCTGTTTTTTGCAATATTGTCTTTAAAAAAGAGTTGGAATATCATTTGACGATAGGTAAGCGTGACCAGATTTATAAACTTTAAAAATAATAATAGCTATGACACTCGTAAAAGTTAACAACCCACTCAACAAATCATTTGATGGTTTGATGAATGAATTATTCAATGAATTACCTGTAAATTTTGGTAAATCGCTCAGGGAAGACGTATTACATTTTCCGCCGGTAAATATTGTTGAAAAAACCGATGCTTACCACATTGAACTTGCGGCACCGGGAATGGAGAAAGCTGATTTCAATATAAAGCTGGACGGAAAATTACTGACCATCAGCTCCGAGAAAAAAACTGAAAAAAATGAAGAGAACGAAAAAATGATCAGGAAAGAATTCAGTTATAAATCTTTCAAGCGCAGTTTTACTGTTGATGAAAAGATCGATGGAACAAACATTACAGCCAAATACGAGAACGGTATTTTAAAACTGGAGCTTCCTAAAAAAGAAGAAGTAAAGAACGCTAAGGATATTACAATTCAGTAAGTTGGTTTTTTTCATATGTATAGTAGTTGGTTTGGTCCCGGTTACGACCGGGATAAATAAGCCTTCTCAGTCTTGGGAAGGCTTTTTTTATTCACAGCCCGTTTTTCTCCTGGTATCAATTAAATACTGGATCTTCCACCCGTTAGTAAATCTTACCAGCTGAAAAGAATTAACACCGCAATGACTGAAATTGCCGTTGAAATAGAATTTATACGGCGTCCATACTATTGCCAGAGCCCCGTCGATCTTTACCATATCAAAAACAATACGTTCGTCTGCGGCGCCCTTTGCCTGCTTACCTACAAAATCAGCAAAGTCTGCAACTCCTTCATTTCGTATAACAACATTCCCTTCCTTATTCCTGGTTATGGTTTGAAGAACAGCACTATCGGCAAATGAGCTCTTCACGGCAACGGCATCAGCATTTTTCATGCCGTCAAATAATTTATTTACCGCAGCTTTTACAGAGTCTTCGGCAGTTTGTGCATTACCGATCATTGCGCAATTCATTACCAGTAAAAAAAGAAAGAATTTTTTCATAAAAATCATTTTATATTTTAACTCGCTGTGCTATTTAAAGATCTTAATTTATTAGAATTCAATATCAATGAGCATTTCAATATTTTTCAACTTGCGGTTGGTGGGGACACCAACCGCGGCCATCGCCGTGGCCGGTGTCCCACCGGCCACTATCTTATCACTAAATATAATTTTAGTACCCCAATATCTTTAACATGCTTTGGGCCGTTTGTTCTTTGGCATAAACCCAGTCAACCAATTTACCATTTTTATCATGCCCTACAATAATATGCTTTGGCGATGGAATTAAGCAGTGCTTGATCCCGCCATAGCCACTTATCTGGTCCTGGTAGGCCCCGGTATGAAAAAATCCAACATACAGCGGTTCGCCTTCACCAACTTTTGGCAGGAATACTTCATTGATATGCTCTTCACTGTCGTAATAATCATGACTATCACAGGTTATACCCCCCAAAACCACCCGGTGATATTCATTATCCCATTTGTTTATCGGCAGCATTAAAAACTTTTCACCAATACCCCATGTATCGGGAAGCGTTGTTATAAAAGAAGAATCGATCATGTACCAGGTCTCCTTATCATTCTGCATCTTCTGGCCGATCACACTGTAAATATGCGCCATGCTCTCCCCTACGGTATAACTTCCAAATTCTGTAAAAATATGCGGCATGGGAACCTTGCTTCGCTTGCAGGCAACTTTTATGTTGCGTACAATTTCGTTTATCATGAACTGGTAATCGTATTCAAAACCTAAAGAATGTTTTATAGGAAATCCACCCCCGATATTTATAGAATCCAGTTCGGGACATATCTTTTTTAACTGGCAGTACAGGTTTATCACTTTATTCAGTTCACTCCAGTAATAGATATCGTCTTTGATACCCTTGTTTAAAAAAATGTGCAGCATTTTCAACTGGAAGCGATGTTCATTCCCTTCTATTTTATCTACATAAAACTCCAGGATGTCTTTTGCACGAATGCCAAGCCGAGACGTATAAAAAGGGAAATTGGGCTCTTCATCAGCCGCTACCCTGATACCCAGGTTAAAAGGAACCTTAACCGATTTTATATAAGCCCTTAATTCATCTACATTATCGAGGACCGGGATAACATTTTTAAAGCCGCTGTTCAGCAGCCCTGCGATCCTGCTGGTGTACGGCTTTTGCTTGTAGCCATTGCAAATGATATAAGTCTCTTTATTGACCTTTCGCTTGGCGTATAATTTTTTTACGATGTCGATATCATAAGCATAAGAAGTTTCAATATGGATCTCATTCTTTAAAGCCTCTTCCAGGATAAAAGAAAAATGAGAACTTTTGGTACAATAACAATAATGATATTCTCCTTCGTACTTATGCTTTTTAAAAGCATTGGCAAACATCTTTTTTGCCTTATTGATCTGCTTACCGATCTTGGGCAGGTAGGTCAGCTTTAACGGCGTGCCATACTTATCGATCAGCGCCTTTATATCAAGGTCGTTGTATTGCAGGTATTCATTTTTAACTTTAAAATCTTCCTGGGGGAAATTAAAGGTTTGATGTACCAGGTCGTTGTAGGTATTATCCATTTATATGCTTCTTAATTGTGATGACCCGGTAGCTACCGGATATTTTTTACAAATGTAACAGAATGTGGAAATTTTAAGCATAAAAAAACCGGGCATGAATCATCACGCCCGGTTTATATAAAATTTGCTGCCTGTTTTATTTTACAGACTCGATCAATTTCTTAAATGTTTCGGGCTCATTCATCGCCAGGTCGGCCAGCACCTTACGGTTAAGGTCGATGTTCTTAGCTGTAAGTTTATTAATGAACTGGCTATAGTTCATCCCTTCCGCCCTTACTGCTGCATTGATACGTGCGATCCACAATGTACGGTATTCACGCTTTTTTAATTTACGGCCAACATAGCTGTATGTTAACCCTTTTTCCATTACGTTTTTGGCAACGGTGTATACATTTTTACGCTTGCCATAGTATCCTTTGGCTGCTTTTAATATTCTTTTGCGGCGGGCCCTGCTGGCTACTGCATTTACTGAACGTGGCATATTTTAATTAGTTTAATTGTTAAAGTTAAATGAGGATTGAAGTCAGAAGACTGAAGTCGGACATCTGACCTCTTACTCCAGGCCTTATTTCAGACCTAATAATCTTCTTACAAAATGCATGTTTGCATCACTAACAACACCATCCTTACGCATATTACGCTTACGCTTTGTGGATTTCTTTGTTAAGATGTGACGTTTAAAAGCTTTTTGAAAAGTGATCTTACCTGAACCGGTAACTTTAAAGCGCTTCTTGGCGCTGCTGTTGGTTTTAACCTTTGGCATTACATAACTGTTTTTAGTTACTCCCTACTGGCGGTTCCGAAATGACGGGACACTTTTTGAGCCTTGTGGGAAATGTCTGAAAAAGAAAAGTTTCCTTTTCGGGGCGCAAAGATAAGGTAAAATAGGAAGAATTGGAGGGATTTGGGGAAGTTTTTTAACCTTTCCCATTTTTACCAGGGAGGATTGACTAACAACAACTTGCCTAAAGACCGAATTTTAGATATCGTCTGGTTTAAAACCTATCCTTTTTCTTGGTCCCGGTGGTGGCTTTATCAACTTATTTAAAGTATTGTAAACCTCTGTAAACTGACCGTCGTACTGATTTCTCATTTCAGATAGTATCCGCATTATTTCTTTATAGTTAGCTGCTACTTTCCTTAATGCAATAAATGTCCGCATAATGGCAATATTCATTTCAATAGCCGATGCAGTTTTTAAAACACTTGATAGCATCGCGACGCCTGTTTCTGTAAATGCAAAAGGCGCCGCACCCCCTAAATACTTTTTGTGTGGTATCACAAAATGTGATACCACCGTTTCTATTTCTTCTTCGGTTAATTCAAACATAAAATCTTCGGGAAAACGATCTATATTTCTTCTTACGGCCTGTTTTAATACCCTTGTTTCCACTCCATATAACTCCGCTAAATGAACATCCAATATTATTTTTTCATCCCGCAGGAAAACAATTTTCTTAATTATCTTTTCTTCAACTTCTGCTGTTTCCTTTTTTGGCTTTGGCATGCTCATCTTAAATACTTCAAATGTAATTTTTATTGTAAGATCAGATTGGTGAAAACACCGGGCTAATATGTGTAAAAAACAAGAGGGCAGAGCTCCTTATTGTACACCCTGCTGGTTTTTGGTAATAACATAAAAACTCCTGGCAGCCAAATATTGTGCTTACTTAATGAACATTGGGAAGGTTGGAATACAGACCTGGCAGTCTATCTCTAAACCCTTTGCATTACCTGATTTTTTCAATTGATACTTACCAACCCGGGTCGCCTGCTCATTATCCCAGGTCTTATTTATCCAGCGGTAAATTAACCATGGTTCGTACAAATTAAGGGGCCGGGATGGCCTGTTCTTTTTAGCCCACCTGAATGAGAAAAAAATGCGCCATAGGCTTACCTTCTTTTTTGCCGCTGTATCTCCTACCAGCTTTTCGGGCACTTTTATGGCCCATTCTTCCCTGTATTCCGGTGTTAACGCATTTACCAGTTCTAAAAAACTTATACCAAATGCCGTGCAACCACTCCCCTCACCTGCCCTGGGGTTATTCAGGCCATTATAAATTTTGTCGTAACCTTTTATTCTGAATGAATCGATATAAAGCTTAAGATACCGGTAGGCAGAATCACTTATTTTAAAACTAATGAATGCGGCCCTGGATTCCATAGTGCGATACTTTATTTCAGCCTGTATGTCTTCTGTTTTTTCCAGGTGGCCGGGCTCTGGTTTAAAAAGAACGGCAAGACCAATTTTATCTTTAAGAATATTTTTTCGAAAGCTGCTGAAATCGTCAGCGGTTATCGCTGTAAAAATTGATGAGCTATCTTTTCTTAGTTCAACTATTAAATGCCCAACCAACCTGACCGGAGTTTTTTTGGAGCCGAAATAATAATTTTTGACAGCGCTGACCAGTAAACTTTGCGGATGATGCCAGCGATATTGATAAGCAGGTGGGAAAACATAGAGGGTGAGGGATTGTGCTTTTATCTTATCGTTATGAAAACAAAATAAAAAAACAAGCGATAATAACCCGTGTTTATTCATATGATGCATAGCGAATGATATAAATTACTATAATCAACGGGTAAGTATGTTATTCATCCATCCCTTCATTACCATCTGCGGTTTTACTTGAATTGATGAGCATTTTATTTATGGTATCAATTTCTGCAGGCGTAAAATAGCGCCATTTGCCTGTTGCCAACCCGCTCAATGTCATATTCATGATACGGGTGCGCTTCAGGCTTTCTACATTATAACCCAGCGCCTCGCACATGCGGCGTATCTGCCGGTTAAGCCCCTGGGTGAGGATGATCTTAAACCGGTCAGGGCCCTCCTGCTTTACAAAACATTTTTGTGTTACTGTTCCTAAAATGCGAACACCATTACGCATTTTATTTATAAAATCCAGCGTAACGGGCTTGTCTACTGTAACAATGTACTCTTTTTCGTGCTGGTTGCCGGCACGAAGGATCTTGTTTACAATATCTCCGTCATTCGTTAAAAATATCAGCCCTTCACTACGCTTATCAAGCCGGCCGATGGGGAATATCCTTGTTTTAAAATTTACGTAATCAATGATATTGGTCTTGTCCTTCAGGTCTGTTGTACAGGTTACACCTTTTGGCTTATTGAGCGCCAGGTAAATGGCAGCCTGCTTTTTTTTGATGGGTTCACCATCTACCAATACCACGTCATTTTCTCTTACCCGGTTTCCCTTTGTTGCTTCTTTGCCATTAATGGTTACGCGGCATTGCTCTATATACTTATCGGCTTCCCTGCGGGAGCAAAAACCTGTTTCACTGATGTATTTGTTTAAGCTGGTGTCCATACGGGACTGATATTTAATTACTTGATCCCTTACCGGGTGTGGCCGGATCTTTTAAATTCTGAAAAATGGTCACAGATTTGTGAAATATTTTTTGTGAAATAAAAATATTTCACAAATTTTTTTTCACAATTCCTTCCTGCGCAAAACTAAAAAAGGGAGTAACAACTCCCTTATACCTTATCAGCAGATCATTTTATTCAGCGGCTGCCTGTTGTTTTCTTTTTGAAAGCTTGGCCTTTGGTGCAAACATTACCAGCATCCGCTTTCCTTCCATTTTTGGTAAGCCTTCCAAAGCGCCCACATCCTTTAAACGATCGGCAAACTTCAACAACAACAATTCTCCTCTTTCCTTGAACATAATGGCACGACCTTTAAATTGTACATGCGCTTTTACCTTATCTCCGTCGCCTAAGAATTTTTCGGCGTGTTTTACTTTGAATTCAAAATCATGGTCATCCGTATTGGGTGTAAAGCGGATCTCTTTTACCTCGCTGGTCTTCGATTTCGCTTTCATCTCTTTCTTCTTCTTCTTCTCATCGTACAAAAATTTATTGTAATCGATGATCTTACATACGGGCGGATTTGCTCCCGGGGAAATTTCTACAAGATCAAGTTCCTGTTCTTTCGCTATTTTAAGTGCGTCCGGGGTTGAATAAACACCAGGCTCTAAATTATCACCAACCAACCGCACTTCCAGTGCTCTTATCATGTGATTGGTACGGTGTTCCTGTTGTTGCTCTTTTTTAAAACGGGGGTTAAATGTACCCCGGGGTCTTGGTGGAAATGCCATTTAAAAATTTTAGTTTACAATTTGGTTTAGGCTAAGAGTATAAAAGAGAAAAAGAGGAATTCTTTCTTTTTCAAACCCTTAGCAAAAAATTTTATTCTTTATTATTTTAAAAAAATGTTTCTCTTTCTCTCCTTTTTCCTCTTAGCAAATTAGTCTGCCCGTTTTTCTTTTATCTCGTTCAACAAATCCTTTACCAATTCTGCCACATCCTTTGCTCCCAGGTCTCCTTTTCCCTGCCGGCGAACGGATGCTTTATTCCCGTTCATCTCTATTTCTCCAACCACCAGCATATAAGGCACTTTTGCCATTTCCGTATCCCTTATCTTCCTTCCTATCTTTTCGTGGCGGTCGTCGATCTCAGCACGAATATCTGCATTTTTCAGCGTTTGCAAAATAGTATTTGCGTAATCCATGAATTTATCGCTGATGGGCAGGATCTTAACCTGCAGGGGTGCCAGCCATAAAGGAAATTTTCCTGCATAATGCTCGAGTAAAAATCCAATGAACCGCTCATGAGTGCCTAATGGCGCACGGTGAATGATCAAAGGTATTTCCGGGTGATTCTGCTGGTTGGTAAATTCCAGCTTGAAACTTTTTCCCTGCGAAAAATCCACCTGGTTGGTGGCCAGGGTGAACTCCCTTCCTATCGCACTCCATATCTGCACGTCGATCTTGGGTCCGTAAAACGCTGCTTCATTTGGCACTTCCACATAAGGGATATTTGATTCGATCAAAACCTTCCGCACCATCTCCTCTGTTTCCAGCCATAACCCCGGTTCATTAACATATTTTTTCCCGAGATGTGCGGGGTCATGCAGGCTCAGCCTCATTACATATTTATCAATGCCAAAGATCTTGAAGTACTTAATGTACATTTCGTTCACTGCCCTGAACTCATCGGCAAACTGTTCCTTTGTACAATAAATATGAGCATCATTCATGTGAAGACACCTCACCCTCATCAATCCAAACAATTCACCGCTCTGCTCATACCTGTAACAGGTTCCATACTCTGCTAAACGAAGAGGGAGATCTTTATAACTCCGTTGCTCCGCCGCAAAAATTTTATGGTGATGGGGGCAATTCATCGGCTTTAAATAGTATTTGGTACCATCCATTTCCATGGGTGGATACATACTATCCTCATAATAAGGCAAATGCCCGCTGGTTAAGTACACACTTTCTTTTGCAATGTGCGGGGTAACTACTCTTTTGTATCCTGCAGCTTTCTCTGTTTGCTTCGCAAGGTTCTCCAGCTCTTCAATAATGATGGTGCCGTTCGGCATCCATAAGGCGAGGCCCTGGCCCACCTCGTCATCAAAAGTAAAAATGCCCAGCTCTTTTCCCAATTTGCGGTGATCCCTTTTCTTTGCTTCTTCCAGCATCAGCAGGTATTCATCCAGTTCTTTTTGATTAGGGAAAGTAACGCCATAGATACGGGTAAGCTGCTTATTCTTTTCATCGCCTTTCCAGTAAGCGCCGGCAATACTCAGCAATTTTATCGCTTTGATAGCACCGGTTGAAGGGATATGCGGCCCACGGCAGAGGTCTGTAAAATTACCCTGGGTATAAAAAGTGATATTGCCATCTTCAAGGTTCTGCAAAAGGTCAAGTTTATACTCATCCCCCTTTTCTGTAAAATATTTTATCGCTTTTGCCTTAGACATAGCCTTGCGCACATAATTGTTGTTCTGCTTAGCCAGCTCATTCATCTTCTTTTCCAATTGGGCAAGGTCTTCTTCGGTGATCTTTTTATCACCCATGTCGATATCGTAATAGAAGCCTTTGTCTATTGCAGGGCCTACCCAGAATTTTACACCGGGAAAACCTGCTTCAACGGCTTCCGCCATTAAATGCGCAGATGAATGCCAGAAAGTTGATTTGCCATCGCTGTCATCCCAGGTCAGTAATTTCAGGGAGGCGTCTTCATTGATCGGCCTGGTGGCGTCCCATACCTCCCCGTTTATACTTGCAGCCAATACTTTTCTTGCCAATCCTTCACTGATCGACCTGGCTACATCAAAGGCAGAAGTTCCTTTATCATATTCCCTTACTGCACCATCCGGCAATGTTATCTTTATCATATCTTTATCCAGCCCCTGTAAATAGGCAGGCTGCAAATTTAACGAAGTATTAGCTAAGGAAAAATTTATCTAAAATATCTTTGTACGGTGCTCAAAAAAACCTGTTCTTAATACGAGCTTAACTTAAGTTGCCAGCGAACATGAAAAAAATTGTACAGTTACTATTCGGGATCTTTCTTACCATACAATTACCTGCACAAAATTTTTCAGGTCAATGGAAGGGACATTTTACCGATAACAGTACAGCATTTGTAGGATGGGGCGGAGACCGTTGTGAATACGTACTCGAAATACAGGTAAAAGGCAAAAATATAACAGGTTATTCTTACACTTATTTTTCTGAAGGGGGCAAAAGATATTACACGATCTGCAAACTAAAAGGCACTTTCAATAAAGCAAGCAAATACGTTGAGGTAATAGAGACCGAAAGAACAAAAACAAATGTTCCCGTCAATATCCGTAATTGTTTCCAGGTACACCGGTTAACTTATTTTAAACAGGGAAGCGACCAGACACTGGAAGGTTCCTGGATACCTGTTCCCAACCAGGATGGGGATTGCGGCTATGGAACCACGGTTCTTTCCCGGAGGATACTTAAAAAAACTGCACCGGTTTATAATAGTTCTACGGCAAGGCTTAATAAACCAAAAACCGCAGCCCCCGCAATAAAAACAAAACCGAAGCCGGTAACCCCTCCGCCAACGGTAAAAAATAAGCCCTCAAATAATCCAGTAGTAAAATCCAAAACCCCCGAGATCGTAAAAAATAATACAGGAGATAATGACGGAGAAAATTCACATCCTGTAAAGAATGACCCCAAGACCATGGATGCCGGTTTCGAGAAAAGGAACAGCAACCTTATAAAAACAATAGGCATCGAAAATGAGACCTTTAATGTGGACCTCTATGATAACGGGGATATTGACGGGGACAGCATCTCTTTGATCTTTAATGGTAAATTACTGATAGCCAATAAGCGGTTGAGTGATAAGGCCATTACTTTAAAGCTAAATATAGATGATGACAGGGATATGAATGAATTGATAATGTATGCCGAAAACCTTGGATCCATCCCCCCAAATACAGCCTTAATGGTTGTTACCGATGGTACCAACCGGTACGAGGTGCGTATTTCCTCCGACCTGCAAAAAAGCGGGGTGATCCGGTTTGTTCACAAGCCCAAAATCAAGCAATAAAAGGGTAAATATTGCGTTAAGGAGAGGTAACCAATATCTGATTGAAAATGAAAACCTTTTTTACCCCTGTAGCGGCAATTGCCGGTCTTTTTTTACTAAGTATTACTATTAATTCCTGTAAAAAAGTTGATAATGGCGGTATTGATATACCAAAAGAGCAACAGGTAGTGGGTACCTGGAGTATCAACAGGATCCAGCAGAGAATATATATGGGCAGTACATTTCTTAAAGACACCATTATTCCCCAGCACCCCAACCCCAAAAATATTGCGTCATTTGAAGCAGGGGGTAATTTCCAATACAAATTCAATACATTTTCCAATGCGGGTACTTACCAGTTCAAGGGCGTTGATTCCGTTATATCGAGTGCTTACAGGTGGAAGATGCTTACGCTGACAAAAGTGTTGTTCACTGTAGTTAGTACCGGTACTGATCCTGCATACCCCGGCGCAACCGTTCATACCTACCAGACATTTATTCGCTAAACGCTTTAGATATTTTGCACAGCATCCGCCGGCTGGCGGATGCTTTTTTATTTTCAGAACCTCACGTTCCAGGTAATTGCCGGGATGATGGGAAATAAAGAAACCTGCTTTGCCTGTACCTCCAGTGTACCGTTAAAGGGACTTCCTGTTTGATCGAAATAAATGAAATAAGGATTTTTGCGGCTATAAAGATTGTAAATACTGAATACCCATTCGGTCTTCCACTTGCGGCGCTCATTTTTCTTTGGTGTAAGTATTGCCGAAAAATCCAACCGGTGGTACGGCGGTAAACGATATTCGTTTATGCGGCTGTATTCCTGCGTTAGCACCCCGCCTACTATATAAAAACGCTGGGGTAAGGTAACGGCATTGCCGCTACCAAAAACAAATGCACCGGATAACCTCCACTTTTTACTCAATTCATAAATAGCCACAACGCTCATGTCATTTCTCCGGTCATATTTTGCAGGATACTTTCCGCCAAAATTCAACCCGGGAAATTTACGCCATGTCCAGCTTATCGTATAGCCGAACCAGCCGGTAAGGCGGCCCTTTGTTTTGTTGATGAAAAATTCGGTGCCGTAACTCCAGCCCTTTCCGAATGTAAAAGAATTCTCCGTATCATCTAAAGACGTTGGTGTATACCCTTCCTTATACTCTATCTGGTTCTGCATTTGTTTATAATACACTTCAACCGAGGTCTCATACATATTGTCTTTGAAATTCCTGAACAGCCCCGCGGCATACAACCAACTGGTCTGTGGCTTAACCCTGTAGGTACTTGGCACCCAGATATCAGTGGGTAGTGTTGTGCCGGCGTTACTCACCAAATGTATGTACTGGAGGTTCCTGGTTACTGCTGCTTTAAAAGAAGTTTCATCATTGAGTGCATAACGGATCGTAAAGCGGGGTTCCAGGCCTCCATAAGTTTTTACTGCCTCTCCCCTTTTAAAAACAGTACTGTCGGTCCTGTTACCGTTGTCATCTGTTGTATAAATTTTATATGCCCCGATCTGCTGGAACCAGCTATACCTTAATCCCAAATGAACCTTTATCTTTTCATTGATCTCCCAGTCATCCTGCAAATAAAGTGCGGCTTCGTGGCCAAACTTAACCTGTGCATTATTTGGTTTGAAAACAGTGGAATCCTGTTTGCCGCTTATAACAGAAGGTGTGAATTTATGGTAGGTGTAAATGCCGCCGAACTTTAGTTTATGGCCGGTATAAGGATAAAGATCAAAATCCTGTTTTAAACTAAGGTCTCTTATTCCTGAAGCTAATTTCAATTCGAAATTATTTTGTGCAGCATTGAAAGTGAAATTATAATTATTAAAAACCGCGGTCGTATTACCGAATAACCGGTTATTGAATACATGGTTCCATCTTAATGTACCTGTTGCATTTCCCCATGGGATATTTATTTTTAAGCTTTGTTTGCCATTGGCAAAATCAAAAACGTCGCGGCCAAAATAACCACTCAGGTAAAGCCTGTCCTTTTCAGAGAATTTATAATTAACTTTTGCATTAAGGTCGTAAAAGTAATAACCGCTTCCATTGAACTGGCTTGTTTTTTTTATAAATGGCTTGGTGATCGCATCTATATAAGTTCGCCGGCCGGAGATAATGAATGATGATTTATTTTTTACAATGGGGCCCTGTATTGAAAGTCGTGATGCAATAACCCCAAGCCCCCCATCCACCTGGAATTTCTGGTTATTACCTTCTTTCATCGAAACATCCAGCACGCTGGATAAGCGCCCGCCATACTGTGCAGGCATGCCGCCCTTTATGAGCGAAACATTTTTTATTGCATCAGCATTAAAAATGGAGAAAAATCCAAAGAGATGCCCCGTATTGTAAACCGGTGCATCATCCAGTAATATCAGGTTCTGGTCGGGGCCGCCACCCCGCACATATATCCCTGCGCTGCCTTCTCCTGCATTACGAACACCCGGTAAGAACTGAATGGTTTTTAACAGGTCCACTTCGCCTAAAAATGCAGGAACAGATTTTATCTGTTCAATGTTCAGTCTGAATTGTCCCATCTGTGGGTTCTTAACATTCGCATCTCTTTTTTTTGAAGTAACGATCACTTCCTCGGATAAATATATTTTTGGCAGTACCTCGAAGTTAAGTTTCAGGTCCGCATCCAGTTTTATTGAAATTAACCTGTCGCGGTAACCTACGTGTGAGCATTGCAATACATAATTGCCTTCGGTAAGTGTGATGGAATAAAAGCCGTATTGATTACTGCTGATGCCCTTCGCCTGTTCTTTAACCGTGATGGTGGCGCCGATCAGGGTCTCCCCGTTCAGCGAATCTTTTATAAATCCACTGATGGTATATTTATGCTGTGCTTTAGTGAGAACCGGGCCCAGGATCAGGAGTAAAACAATAAATTTAGCTTTCATCATTACTGCATCAGTGGAATTTTAAATCCGGGTGTTGTTTATTTCCAAAACAGAAATTATTTCCTATTGCGCTTTGATCGTATCCTTTATTTCTCCACAATGCAACATGCTGCCTTTAAACTCCGGGTGATTTTTCCCCAGGTAAGGATTGATGATATCTACGGTATTACTTATCCAGTTGGCGCCTTTATCATCGCCAAAAGCCATGGGACAATTCTGCCAGTACATTTTTTCGCCTTCATAATTTATGGTATTGAAAAAAGATGGGTAAAGGTTTTCCGAGATCATCGAAAAATCCTTTCTCATCTCCAGGATATCTTTTTGGGCCAATAAAGATTCGGCATTACTTTTTATATTCCCGTAGTCAGCATAAGCCGTTTCATATATACTGGCGGTATCGTTCTTTAGTTCAGTTAACGGGATACTGTCCATCAACTTTATGAATTTCCTGGTGTTTTCCTTAACCCTGGCAGTATCTGCGTCAACAAAAGCCGCTTTCATATCAAAATAAGCATTCATGGCTGCAGTCACAGCCTGGTTAAATGCATCAGAATGTTTCTTTAAGGCTATGGGCTGTGGTTTAGGCCCTTTATCGCCACCCCCTGACCGGCTGAACTGATACCAGTAATAACCAATGACCCCCAGTATCAGCAACAGTGCGATCAATAATACTTTTTTCATAAATCTTACTTTTTGCAAAGCTAACCCCTCAGTAAATAAAATAGTTCCTGTGGGCCAAAGATTTTTTTATTATAACACGAATTACAGTTTAAGGTTCGATAATCGTTATTTTTGCCGCCAAACATAATCGTATACCGAACATTTTATGCTATTAGGACTACAGAACGTAACTTTTGAATTTGGCGCAAGAACCATTGTGGAGGATGCTACCTGGCATATTCAACCCAATGAACGCATTGGATTGATCGGTTACAACGGAACAGGTAAATCAACATTGCTGAAAGTTTTGACCGGGCAATACCTTCCCAATAAAGGCACCGTAGAAAAAGGAAGGGAGACAACCATTGGCTTTCTTCACCAGGACCTGCTGAGCTTTGATACAGAAGATTCGATACGTGATGTGGCCATGGGGGCATTTGAAAGGGTAAAGGAGCTGGAAAAAGAAATTGAGGCCATTGGCAAAAAACTGGAATTAACAGGTGATGAACAACTGGCACATGATTATGCAGACAGGCTGCACGAACTGGAAGTACTGGGTGGCTACGATATTCATCACAAAAGCGAAGAGATCCTGCAGGGCCTTGGCTTTGCCAATGCTGACCTGCAAAAGCCCTACAAGCAATTCAGCGGCGGATGGAGAATGCGGGTATTACTGGCAAAGATGATCCTGATGCATCCTGATGTTCTTTTACTGGATGAGCCTACCAACCACCTTGACCTGCCAAGTATTGAGTGGCTGGAAAAATATTTGCAGCACTATCCCGGTGCCGTGGTGATCGTAAGCCATGACCGCTATTTTTTAGACAGGATGGTGACCAAGGTTGTGGAGCTTTACCAGCAACAACTGCACTTCTATACCGGCAATTATTCTTTTTATGAAACGGAAAAGGCTTTGCGTGTTGATATTCAGAAAAAGGCTTACGAAAATCAAAAGGATTATATACGGCAGCAGGAAAGATTTGTAGAACGCTTTAAAGCAAAAGCCAGTAAGGCAGCCGCTGCGCAGAGTATCGTAAAAAGACTAGACAAGCTGGAAAGAATTGAAGACGTTGAAATTGAAAGGCCCAACATGCGGATCAATTTTTTGGTTGACAAGCAACCGGGCAGGATACTGTGTACATTAAAACACGTTTCAAAAAGCTTTGGAGATATAAAGATCATTGAAGACACCGGTGCTGAGATAGACCGTGGCGATAAAATTGCATTGATAGGTGCTAATGGAAAAGGTAAATCAACCTTACTGAGGATCATTGCCGGGGTTGAGCATTATACAGGCGACCGGGTATGGGGCCACAACGTGGAAGATTCCTTTTATGCCCAGCACCAGCTTGAAGCATTAAATATCAACAATACCGTACTGGATGAAATGAAGGAAAGCCGCAGCGGTAAAACAGACCTGGAGCTAAGAAGCTTACTGGGTTGTTTTTTATTCAGCGGCGATGATGTAGATAAAAAGATAAAGGTTTTAAGCGGTGGTGAAAAAGCAAGGGTTGCGTTGGCAAAGACCATTGTAAGTAAAGCCAATTTTCTTTTACTGGATGAGCCAACCAATCACCTTGACATACATTCGGTAGACCTGCTGATAGAGGCACTGAACAAATATGAAGGCACTATTGTACTGGTGAGCCATGACCGTTATTTTATCAGCCGGCTGGCTAATAAAATATGGGAAATAGAAGACCATAAGATCAGGGAATTCAAGGGTACTTATGCCGAACATGAAGACTGGAAAGAAAGAAGGGAAGCAACAATGAAGGAAGAACAAAAATCAAAGTCTGGCAAGCCCCAAGAAAACGCAGTTCCGCAAAAGAAAAATAAAAAAGAAGAAGACAAGCCGGAGCAGCGTACCTCTATTGATAAAGAATTAAAAAAAGAACTGCAAAAGCAAAAGAATATTTTCCAGCAACTGGAAGAAAAAATTGCGCAGTTAAATAAAAGAAAAGCAGAACTGGAAGCAGCCCTGGCTTCGCCGGATGTTTATAATAACAAAACCAAGTTTTTAGAAACTGAAACCGCGTATAAAAAGATCACTACCGACCTGGTGCAGGCCAATGCGGATTATGAAACTGCATTTGAGAAAGTAGTGGAACTGGAAGAAAAGATGCAGTAGTAACGTATGCCCCCGTCTTGTCTCTGACCAACGGGGTGCAATAGCTGGCTTATTCTCCAGAAAATGGGCACATTGGATTACCTTAAAGTATAATGAAAGCATCTACCATAATCGCTTTCTTTGTAATTACCTACCGATACCCGTATGGATAATTACGTTTTTCGCCGTTGGTCGGAGACCAGACGGCGGCAAAAATTAATATACATTTTCATAAACTTCTGTGTTAATCAGCGTTCTATTTCGAATTCACAGCAGCTTATACAAATAAAAACCCCCGGTAATTACCGGGGGTTTTTTTATAGAGAGAATTTCAATTAATAGTTGCTCAAGGTCATTTCCACTCTCCTGTTCTTTGCCTTACCAGCTGCAGTTTTGTTATCAGCAATTGGTTTGGTTTCGCCATAACCTGTAGAAGTAAGACGGCTATCGCTGATACCTTTACTTACAAAGTATGCTTTTACTGAAGCAGCCCTGTTATCAGATAAGGTCTGGTTCATATCGTCTTTACCTACATCATCAGTATGACCATCAATGGTAACTTTATAAGTAGGATTATCGTTCAGGATAGATACTACGCTATTCAAAGAAGCATAAGATTTAGCAAGTAATTTAGCGCTGCCGGTTGCAAAGAAGATATTCTTGGCAGCCCTGTTAACTTTATCAACGATCACAACATCAATTACATGACAACCGAAATTAGAAGCAGGTCCTTTTTCATTGATACATTTATCTTCTTCATCATTTACACCATCACCATCAGTATCAGGAATAGGACATCCCTGGTAACGGGCAAGGCCTGGAACAGTAATACATTTATCAACTTCGTCATTAACGCCATCTTTATCTGTATCCGGTATAGGGCAACCCTGGTAACGGGCTAAACCTGCAACATCAGGACATTTGTCATCTCCGTCAGCAATACCATCGCCATCCCTGTCAGGACAACCTTTTAAAGAAGCAAGGCCTTTTACATCAGGACATGCATCATCAACATCCAATACACCATCTCCATCCCTGTCAGCTGGTACTTCAACTACCGGTGGCGGTGGTGGTGGCGGTGGGGCTATTTCTTTTTCACGGCCAATATTCTGAGCCAAACCTACTGAGTAAAATAAATTATCACCTAAAGTCTTTTTGTCGAGTGTCCATTTGTATTGTCCCTGTACAAAAACATACAGTTGACTATTAAAGTTTACCTGTAAGCCAAGGCCTGCAGGTACATAAGCTGCAAACTCACCGGAATAAAAGCCTCCGCCGATACCTACAGTTAAGAATGGATTAAATAAAGCCGCGTCTGGAAAAGGGCGGATATTAACTGTTGGTTCAAGTTCAATTCCTATCTCTGTTTTTTGTGTTTCACCACGATATATAGCAGCATAATCACGGAACATAGCATTGATCTTTACAGAAAAGTCAACCCTTTTGGTAAGACCTTTCCACCAGGAAATAGAAACACCTTTGTCCATATCTCTGAATTTGCTGTAAACCTTTCCGGTCATAGGGTCCTTAATGCCCAACGGCGCAACAAAATCAGCCATATTAAAATGCAGGCCAACCAATGACCCCTTCTTTTGGGAAAATGCAGTCGTGGCTAAGAGGGTTATTGCCAGAATAAACGTTAGTTTTTGTTTCATAAACTTTAATTTGATTAAAATTTTTTTACTGAGTTATGTGCAAATATAATGTTAAATTAATGGAAAGGCAAAATTTGTAACTAAATTTATTATTTACATAAAAATAATGACAATCATACCTTTACCAGCTTCCATCGCCCTTTTTTAAAGACGATAATGCTCACGATCGCAAGCACCGATTCGGCGATGCCGATCGCCATGTAAACCCCCAATGTTCCCATTTTTAAATATTTCGCCAGTAAATAGGCCAGCGGTATTTGTATTGCCCAGAACACTACAAGATTTATGTAGGTAGGGGTTTTTGAATCCCCTGCACCATTAAATGCCTGCGTGAGCACCATCCCATAAGCAAAGAACATATAACCGATAGCAAGAATATGGAGACATAGCGTACCTTCCACGATAGCCTTTGGATTGCTTGTGAAAAACCTCATCAGTGTTTCTCCAAAGAAGAAAAATATTACGGCTACGAAGGCAAAGAAACACAATGCAAGGAATGCGCTTCGCCACACAGACTTTTCAGCCCGTTCCGGGAATCCTGCACCAAGATTTTGGCCGGTAAGTGTTGCCGCTGCGTTACCGATGCCCCATGCCGGTAGTATTGTAAAGATGCAGATCCTTATAGCAGTAATATACCCCGCCGTTTTATCAGTACCTGATTCTGCAACGATCTTCGTCAAAAAGATCCAGCTACAGCTACCTATAAGAAATTGGAACATCGCACCTGATGAAGTTTTGAGCAGGTTCCGGATGAGCTCAAAATTTGCTTTGAATTTATCCATGGACAGTTTTATCAGGTCTTTGCCACGGAATAAATGATACAATTGGTAGATCACGCCTACGCTGCGGCCGATAGTAGTTGCGTACGCCGCTCCCATCAACCCCATTTTCGGGAAAGGTCCATATCCCATGATAAGCAAAGGATCAAGAATAATGTTGATGATATTAGCAAGCACCAGGGCCTTCATGGCGATCGAAGCATCACCGGCTCCCCTGAAAATGCCATTGTTCACGAACAGGAGCATGATCACAACATTGCTGCCCAGCATCATTTGTGTAAAACGGTAATTCTCATCAGCCACTTCTTTACTGGCGCCCATAAAATACAGTATCTCTTTTGGGAAAATGATCCCAACGATACTGATCAGTACTGAGAATGCGATCGCAATAAGGATCACCTGCGCAGCAGCATCGGATGCGCTTTTAAAATCTTTTTCGCCTGCACGCCGTGCTATCAGGGCTGTTGCACCCATGGCCAATCCCCACGCAACAGAGTATAAAATAGTAAGGGATGACTCTGTTAATCCTACTGTTTCCACCGCGGCGGCACTCACTTTGTTCACGAAATAAATATCCACGATGGCAAACAGCGCTTCCAGTATCATTTCGAATACCATCGGCACAGCTAATAAAAAAATGGCCCGGTCAATGCTGCCTGTGGTAAAATCTTTTATATCGCCACGAATGGCCTGTTTGAATAATTTGAAAACAGAAACTTTAGTACCCTGGTTTATTGATTCAGTCATTGTTGTACTTATATGAAAATGAAAAATACCGCGATCATGCGGTTAATTAAAACGGGGAAACTTAAGGACAATGAAATTGTAAAGCAGTATTGTTACTGTTCCTTAAGTACGATCAGAATTTCATATTCGTAAAATTGAAGAAAACAAAACTAAGGTTTTCAATAATTCTGACCCAAAAAAATCCTTAATAGCCTTATATTTGCAGCCCATTTGGTCATTTGCATCTATTTGGTCCGGTAGCTCAGTTGGATAGAGCATCAGCCTTCTAAGCTGAGGGTCATTGGTTCGAATCCAATCCGGATCACATTCAAAAAAAGAAAGAGTCGCTTATCTGGCGTCTCTTTTTTATTTTTATCAAAACTTTGCTGCATGGAAGTACAAATGGAATCATCGTGGAAGGAAGTTTTGAAAAATGAGTTCCCCAAACCATACTTTGCGCAGATCGTTACCTTTTTAAAAACAGAAAAGGCAGCAGGCAAAATAATCTATCCCCCCGGTCCCCTCATTTTTAATGCTTTTAATCAAACGCCTTTTACCAAACTAAAAGTAGTGATACTTGGCCAGGACCCTTATCATGGGCACGGGCAGGCGCACGGCTTAAGCTTTTCGGTACCCAATGGCATTAAACCTCCCCCATCGCTTGTTAATATTTTTAAGGAAGTGCAAAGTGATATTGGCGTGGCCATGCCGGCACAATACGGCAACCTTACCAGGTGGGCAGAACAGGGTGTGTTATTATTAAATGCTGCGTTAACGGTACGGGCCAATGAACCCTTCAGTCATGCAAAATTCGGGTGGGCGGAGTTTACCGATGCCGTCATCCAAAAGATCTCTGATGAAAAAAAAGGGATCGTATTTTTATTGTGGGGAAAGTTTGCGCAGGATAAACAATTACTGATCGATGAAACAAAACATTTTGTTTTAAAAGCAGCTCACCCGTCACCGTTCTCCGCTGATAAAGGTTTCTTCGGCTGCAGGCATTTTTCAAAAACAAATGAACTATTAACAAAACAGGGATCATCGCCTATAGACTGGAAATTACTAACTCCTTAAATAAGTGAAGGCTGAGAAATGGAAGAACATTCAGGAAATAAAAGTACTAAAGCCCCTTTAGGCCCGTCCGTGCCGGTACATACGGCGGGGGTCGGGGTAAATATCTTTGGCGCTATATGGGCTTTCTGGGGATTGCTGACATTCATCATCACCTTTCTCATTATTTTCTTACCAGCTATGGTCTCTTACCTGATAAAGGAACCTGCAGGCCAGCGATACTTCATTATCATTTCAAGAATATGGATGAATACCTGGCTTTTTTTGGTCGGCTGCCCGGTAAGGGTTAGCGGCAAAGAAAATTTTAAGCCGGGTACTGCATACATTGTTGTTTTCAATCACAATGCATTTTTGGATGTGCCCTTGTCTGCGCCATTTGTTCCCGGGGCAAATAAAACGATTGCAAAAGCATCCTTCGCAAAGGTCCCGTTGTTCGGTTTGTTTTACAGCAAGGGTTCTGTTTTGGTAGACAGGGAAAATGAAAAGAGCCGCGTCAAAAGCTTTGATACCATGAAAAAAGTTTTAGCCGCCGGGATGCATATGTGTATTTACCCCGAAGGAACACGCAACCGCACCAATGAACCCATTAAAGCTTTTTATGACGGCGCTTTTAAATTAGCGCTTGCAACAAATAAGGACATCATCCCCTGTGTTATAACCGGCACAAAAAAGGCAATGCCGATCAGTAAAAGTTTTTTCCTCCTGCCTACCCGCCTGCGCATGCAGTTCCTGCCACCGATATCTTCCCAGGGAGTAACCGTGAAGGAATTAAAACAGAAAACATTTGAGGTAATGAAGGAGTACTATATAAAGAATGCTTAGAACGTGAGTTGAAAGGTTAGAAAGTTGACAGGGTAATCAGCTTGTTAACTTGTTAACTTGTCAACTCCTTTCAACAACCCTACAGGTCATAAAAATACCTTGTCCTGTTTATTTTCAGGTCCCTCAGGATATTCGATTTGGGACTGATGCTGATATTGAAGGAACGAAATTTTCCCACCGGCTGTATATTGATCGCCATTTGCCAGCAATGCATTTCCCTGGAGAGATACATACTTAGTGATCCCAGTTCTTTTTGCGTGATGTTATAATATCCATTTATGCCGATCTGCCATTTTGGGGTAAGGTTTAACGTGCCGCTCCAGTTCACATTCTGTGTAAATGTTTTACTGTATCCCCCAACGCCGAAGCCCCTGGGCGTTCGCTGGTAATTGAGCGCATAAGAAAAACTAATGCTCCAGGGTATATTAAAATTGGCATACTCACCCGGGTTATTACTTATATAAGCTGCTTCCTGCTGGTATTCATCCAGGGGAAGTCCTGAAATAGGGTTGATCATTTGCTGCTGGTTGGGAACAGCTAATTTTTCTTCCTTATTGCCGCCATGAAACTGGCTTTGTACAGCAATATTGGCGCTGGTGATCTTACCTAATGCAATTGGCTTTTGGGTCCATATCAGTTTATCAATAAAATCGCCGTTGCTGTTTGTTGCATAAGGAACAGCGATAGCGCCCGCGGTGATACTTATCTTTTCAAAAAGGTTGGTGCGGAATGCGATGTTAAACGGCTTAAGCTTAAATGAATCATCAAGGAAATTATAAGCACCTGTGATACCAAATCCATCTATCAGGGTTATCTTTTTAACAGCGCCCTCAGTTGTATCTTTTTTATTACGCACTTTCATTTGCAGGTTGTTGTCAATACCAAAATTCAGCCCGCCAAATTTTCCTTCGCCAAATACGCCGAAGATACTCCGCTCGTACATGGCGAACCTGCGGAAATTTCCATTCGTGTCCACCTGTGTACTGTAAAAAGTATGACGGTTCATGTCTGGTTTATAATTTGCCGAAACAGAAGGACGTATCTCATGACGTATGGCCTGTACCTTACTTTTCTTTTTGAAAGTGTACATCCCGAAGATCCTTGTTGACACGCTCATTCCAAATTGCATTTCCCTTGCGGTAAAAAATCCATTGGTCATCACCGTATCCAGTTTTTTTGTTGTAGGGTTCCAGGTACGGATGAATTTTTCCTGGAACCAGCGTTCCTGGTAAGTAACACTCGGGCCAAGCTGGAAATTGCCAAGCTGGGGTAAAGACAAAGTGATGGGCACATTATGGTTGGCTCCCCATTGCAGTTTATCAACGAACTCTGTAAAGAAGCCGCCCAGTGTATCATAAAAAGAAGACAGGCTCCTGATATTTGTATTTAATGCTACCCCTATGTTCTCATACCATTTATAAGTGCCGATAACTTCCCTGCCGCGAAAAGGATAGATCGTGTTCACGTTGAAACCTATATCCGGCAGGTTGATATTAAATAATTTGGTGTTCGTATTTTGATTATGGTTGCCGCTAACGGAAAGGTTGAATGGTTTATCCTTCCATATTTTTGAATAGGTGATGGAAGAGTTTAGCTGGTTTTGAAAATTGCGCTGTGGGCTATTGGGCACAGAAGAATTAAAGCCGCTGCTGCCTGCATTTAAACTGGCGCTAAAATTTACACCCGGTCTCGCTTTCTGATCAGAATTATGTGACCATCGTAAATTAAAATTCCGGGCACCCGATTTATCAAGGTCACGCAGATGCTGTACGTCAATTGCAAAATTTCCCTGGTACCTGTATCGCTTAAAATATCGCGGGCTTAAATTCGCCGTCCATCCTCCATAAGAATAAATAGTTCCCTTGATCACGGCATCCCATTGCTCACTCAATATTTTATAATAGCCCAGGTCTTGCAATGCGAGGCCGAGCTGTTCATTGGCAGTAAAAGTTGGTGCCAGCAAACCCGAATGCCTTCCCTGCCTTAAAGGATAAATGCCAAAAGGTAAATACAGCGGTATGGGAATAGCCTCCACTTCGGGATGAACAGGCCCGGTGATCGCCATTCTTTTATTGATGAATTTTATTCTGTTGGCTACAAAGGAAAAATGCGGCGTATCCAGGTTGCAGGTAGTAAACCTTCCGCGCCATGCAAAAAAAGCATCGGCATCTATTTTCTTTATTCTCTCGCCGTAAACATACAATTCGTCCTGCTGTGTATAGGTTCCTTTCGTGATTCCCTTCTGGGTCTTCATATTGAACTGGATAGAATCACTCTTTGTCTTAAAATCACCCTGGTTGAATTGCGGGTAAGAGATCACATTTCCATTGCTGTCCTTTACCAGGTATGCACTCACCAGGTTGGTCCGCTGGTCAAATTCTATCAGTGGTGCAATAAGTTCATTGTCCAGGTAAGTTACCTGTGCTTTTTTCCCATACAATATGATCTTCTTCGCAGGTATGTCCATGATCATGGAATCATCAGCATGGTAAACAACCGGCGCATCCAAAGAATCCTTGGATGTTTTAAAACTGAATGTATCGACCTGGACCACAATATTTGTATCAGCAATAGTTACTGCTTTTACAGTGTCTGTTGCATTAAGGGGAATTGGTTTTTTTATTGAATCCTTAATTATGGTATCGCTTGCATTGATCTTCTTTACAGGAATTGTATCGGTAGTTAAAATACTGTGAAAGTGTGTAACATGAAAACGATTACCACTGCAATACAACGTTATGGCCAATAACAGCAGCAGTGATACCAATACCGATATGTATTTTGCCTTACCTTTGTTCAGTTGGTTCATAGTAGAGAATGGCAAAAATAGCCATAATAACAGAACGAATTTGTGAATAATTACTAACCCTTTCTAAATGGATGAATATGCCAAGGAACAAAGTGCCTGTTTTATTTCTGTTTGCTGCTTTGCATTTGTTAATATTAAATGACGGGTACTCCCAGGCTCCTAAAAAAATCAGAACAATTGTGGTTGATGCCGGGCATGGCGGCTCAAAAGATCCCGGCGCTACCGGGCAATATGAAAATTCTTTACGTTCTAAAGAAAAAGATATAACGCTCGCTATTACCTTAAAATTAGTGGATGAATTAAAAAGGCAAATGCCCGATGTAAATGTTGTTCCTACCCGTACAACCGATATTTACCAGTCCCCTACTGAAAAGGCAAGACTTGCCAATGAATTCAAGGGCGATCTTTTTTTATGCATCCATGCAGACAGCGGCCCGCTTAAACAAGGCAGGCGGCAGGTGGGCAGCCATACCGTAACCCGCTACAAAGTAACCACCACCGGCAAGGGGAAGAAAAAGAAAAAGAAAAGAACGCCCTACCAGGTTGTGGAACCCATTTATGAATATTTTAAAATACCGCTTACCCGGAAAGGTACCAGTGTATGGATATTTGCCGCACACAAAACCAGTGATAAGTTAAAAGCAATAATGGATGGGGACGAAATAGAAATTGAAGCAGGTGGCGTGGACTCTTTGGAGAACACCATAGATTTTAAAAGCCCTGAAGGAAGGACCCTTGCAGGCATCTATGCAAAAAGATACCAGGAAAGAAGTGATCGCCTGGCAACGCTTGTAAATGAGGAAGTGGAAATTACCGGGAGGCAGGCATTGGGAATAAGCCAGCGGCAAAAAGGAATATGGGTATTACAGGCAACCAATATGCCTGCTATCTTAATTGAAACGGGTTTTATAAATAACCCCGAAGATGAACGTTACCTGAACAGCCAGCAAGGTCAGCAGGAACTTGCAGAAGCCATTACCAAGGCTGTAAAACGCTACAAAGAACAGGTAGAAGGCACCAACAGTGTTTCTGCCGCTCCTCCCACACCCGAAAAAACTAAACAGGAAATACCTGCTGCGTTGGAAAAAAGACCGCTTAAAGATGTAAAACTGATACAGGTTAAAAGCAACCAGGTTAAAGTAGAACTATACGATGATGGCGAGATAGACAATGATATCGTATCGGTGTATTTTAATAATGGCATGATTATAGATAAAAAGCCCTTAACAGCGAAGGCTCATTCTTTTACGCTTAATTTAGCCGAAGGAAAAACAAATGAATTAATTTTATATGCGGATAATTTGGGAGACATTCCCCCGAATACCGCATTGATGATAATAACCGATGGCTTCAGCAGGTACGAAGTACGTTTATCAGCCGACCTTAAGAATAACGCATCGGTAAGGTTTGAAATAAAAAACAATAATTAATACTATTCTGTTTTTGATCCGTTATCGCGATACTGCAAGATGGTTCTAAAATATAACTGCCAAGATGAAAATCACGAATGAAACAAAAATAGGTGCACTTACTGCAATTGCTATCACCTTACTGGTACTGGGTTTTACATTTTTAAAGGGGAAAACATTATTTGGAAAAAGCCATACCCTTTATGCCAAATATACCAATGTACAGGGCCTTGCCAATTCAAACCCGGTTATGATAAACGGGTTACAGGTAGGCACCGTTTACCGCATTACCACGGATAAGAATATGAAGGAGATCCTGGTCAACATGAACCTGACAAAGGACGTTAATATCCCCGTCAATTCTTTTGCTGTTATAAAAACAAATCCTTTAGGAACAACGAGTGTGGACATCAGGCTGGGTGATGCAAACCAATATATTCCAAAGGGAGATACTATTCGTACCGCACCCTCTTCAGGTATATTTAACGAGGCATTGAGCAAAATTGACCCCATTTTTGACCAGTTAGCCAAAGCCGTTGCTTCAATAGATTCGGTACTGGTAAGCGTGAACAAGATCTTAGATCCCAATGCAAAGAACAATATAGGGGCAACACTTGAAAACCTTAATAAAACCACCGCCAACTTAATTGCTTCTTCTGCGTCTTTAAACATATTACTGAATACACAAACAGGCGCCCTTGCTAAAACTTTGAATAACCTTAGTTCCTTTACCGGTAACCTGGCTACAAATAATGATAAGATCAACAGCGTGATGACCAATCTTGATAAAACTGCCACTAACCTTTCAAAATTAGACCTGGAAAAAACAATGAACACTTTAAATGCAACGGTCACCGATCTGAAATCAGCCGTTAATAAACTCAACAGTAACGATGGCACCGCGGGACTTTTATTAAATGACAAAAGATTATACAACAACCTTTCGGCAACAGCCAATAAAATTAATTTGTTGCTGGATGATGTGAAGGCAAATCCAAAGCGGTACGTAAACATTTCGGTGTTTGGCGGAAAGAACCGGAGTAAGGGACTAACGGTTCCTTTACCGGATACCATAAATGCACCATACCTTAAACAAAACTAATTTTACCATTCTGTTATAAAATTAAAACCGCAATTTACAGGCTGAACTTAAAACAGGAACCTTGGGATTGAAATTTACCATCAGCAGCCTTTTAATATTTTTCTTACTTGTTTATGGCAGCGATGTTTCTGCACAACAGGTAATTACTCCTTCTCCTTCACCAGATACTGTCCGTGTCATCCGGATCATACAGGGTAAGAGCCTGCGCATGAAAACCATTGATGCAAATACGGTACTGGAGACCATTGCCGGTAACGTTATTATTAAAGAAGGCCTCACCACATTTTATTGCGACAGTGCCACCATCAACCGCAAAACAAATATTGTGGAAGCTTATGGCAACATACACATCAACGATAATGACAGCATTCATACCTACGCACAATACCTGCGCTATGTGGGCAATGAACGCATGGCTTACCTGAAAAAGAATGTAAGGCTAACGGATAAAAAAGGAACCCTGTTAACAGATGAGCTGGAATATAATTTAGCAACAGGCATTGCTACTTATAAGAATGGCGGCAAAATAACGAACCAGGGAACGGTACTCACCAGCCAGGAAGGCGTTTACTATTCAGATACCAAAGATGTTTATTTTAAAAGAGACGTGTACCTCAAAGACTCTGCCCGTGACATTTACGCTGATAGTCTTTTATATAATCTCAAAACCAATATTGCGACTTTTATCTCGCCAACCCAGATCATTGGTAAGGACGGGAGTGTCATCAATACAAAATCGGGCACTTATGATCTGGTAACCGGTGAAGCCGTTTTTTTTGAACGCAGCTCTTTTAGCGACAGCAGCTATTCGGGTGTTGCCGACAGGATCGCCTCTGATAAGAAAAGCGGCAAGATACAAATGGAAGGCAGAGCCAAGCTTGTTGACAGTGTGAATAAAGTGACGATACTGGGTAACCAGATATTTATAGATACCAAGCTGAATGCATTTTTAGCAACACGTAAACCAGTAATGATCTTTTACCAGGGAGGGGACAGCACTTATATTGCAGCCGACACGCTGTTTTCTGGCTTGCGGAAATACGACAGCACAGAACGAAAAATAGTAATGCAAACAGATACCCTCACAACAACAACAATGGTCATAAGCGATTCAACGGAAACACCATTATTTGTATTTGATTCATTGCAAAATTCATTGGTTGCAACGGATACATTGAAAACCCAAATGGTTGCAAAAGACAGCCCGGAAATAGTATTGGCTGAAAAAGATACGTTGAAGACGCCATTGATTATAAACATGAATGCATCTGATACCACCATCAGGTATTTTTTGGCCTTTCATCATGTACGCATCTTCAATGATTCATTGCAGGCCGTAAGCGACAGCCTCCACTACTCCACTTCCGACTCCACCTTTAAATTATTTGGAGAACCCGTTGTATGGAATGACAAATCACAGGTTACCGGGGATACCATTTATATGTATACCGAGAACCGCAAACCGAAACGGCTTTATGTTTTTTACAACGGCATGGTCATTAATAAGGCAACTGACGGCCTGTACAACCAGATGGCAGGCCGCACACTTAATGGTTATTTTGTGGACGGGAACATTGACTATGTAAGGGTGAAAGGCTCTCCCGCAGAAAGTGTTTTTTATCCCCAGGATGACGACAGCGCTTATATCGGCATGAACAGGAGCAGCGGTGACGTGATTGACATTTATTTTGTGAAGAAGGAATTGAATAAAGTAAAGTTTGTAAATAATGTGGATGGCATATTATATCCTATCCGGCAAATACCTGCAGACAAAAAGGAACTTAAGAATTTTAAGTGGCTTGATAACCGCCGGCCAAAAAACAAACTGGAATTGTTTGAATAATGGTCCGACGCCCTCGTCTGATCATGGAGCATTGGAGGATTCAGGCCGCTTAAAGCGTCCCGACTCTTTTTACCATGCCGCCAAAAACAAAAACACCAGCTAATGCTGGTGTTTTTAAAATAGGTTATAAAGTCTTAACTTTTAATTTTAGTTCTGTTTTCTTTACTGCGCTTATCAGACATCCTTGCTTTTTGAGCAGGTGCCACTTTAGTCGGTTTTACCGATGTTGCAACTTTAGGTGTTTCAGCTTTCACTGAATTTTCTACGTCAACACCCTTAGCCTGAGGTTGAGGTTGCACATCAGCAATGCTTTTTGCGGCATCAGTTTTAGCCAATTTATCATTAGCTACTTGTTTGTTTACAGCTACAGCCTTAACCGATTTTACCTCTGTTTTTTTACCGTCTGACTTTGTTTCGAAGCCTTCAGTGGTTTGAGCAGAAACTGCAAGAGCAGACACCACGATTATACCTAATGTCATGAATACTTTTCTCATTTTTTGTGTTTTTATATTTTTAATTTTATTAGTAAAAGTGACACAAGGTGTGGAAAATTAGAAGGACTTTTTACAGGATTGGAACGGCAGGTTTAAGCCCTGCTGAAACAAATATACAGGAAATTGGGATATAGTATCTATTCCGGGCTATGAAAGTTTTCCAAGGGCAGCTTTTATCTTAGCAAACCCCTTTTCTATATTCTCCATACTGTTTGCAAAGGATATACGGATACAATTGGGCTCACCAAATGCCTTACCCGTTACGGCGGAAACATGTGCCTTATTGAGCAGGTACATGCACAGGTCATCGGCATTTTCTATAAGCTCATCCCCGTCTTTCTTTCCAAAATAATGGCTAACCTTCGGGAAAACATAAAATGCCCCCTGTGGTTCACTGCATTCAATGAATGGGATCTCTTTCAATAGTTCCATCACCCTTTTTCTTCGTTTCGTGAATTCGGTTACCATCATTGCGGTTGGCTTCATATCGCCGGTGAGCGCTGCTATTGCTGCTCTTTGTGTAACAGCATTGGCCCCGCTGGTGACCTGCCCCTGTATCTTTTCGCATGCCTTTGCTACAGATGCATGGGCAGCAATATAACCAAGCCTCCAGCCGGTCATGGCATATCCCTTGCTTAAGCCATTAATGACGATGACACGGTCCTTTAAAAAATCAAATTGGGCAAAACTTTCGTGCTTGCCGATCGTAGCGTTCGCGGAGTTAGGATCGCCTTCAAAATTTATATACTCATATATTTCATCGCTCATGATGAATACCTCCGGGTGCTTTTTAAAGACTTCCGCCAGGGCCGTCAATTCTTTTTTTGAATATACCGCACCACTGGGGTTACAGGGTGATGAGAACATGAAAAGCCTTGTTTTTGCTGTTATGGCTTCTTCCAGTTCCTGCGGGGTTATTTTATAGCCGTTTTTAATGGAAGTATTTACAAATTTCACTTCCCCCCCTCCCATTTTTACGATCTCCGAATAAGTTACCCAATATGGTGTTGGAATGATCACTTCATCGCCCACATCAACAATGCTCAATACAGTATTGGCGATACTTTGCTTTGCGCCGGTACTCACCACGATCTGTTCCGGGGTATAATCCAGGTCATTATCTCTTTTTAATTTTTCGCAAATGGCCTGACGCAGGTCCAGGTAACCGGCAACCGGTGTATAATGACTATAATTATCATCAATGGCTTTTTTTGCAGCCAGCTTAATATGATCCGGGGTATCAAAGTCGGGTTCTCCCAAACTCAGGTCTGTAATATCAAAGCCCTTTGCCCTCAGTTCTCTTCCAAGCTTTGCCATTTTTAATGTTTCGGGTTCATTAAAGCGCTGCAGTAGTGATGATAATTGCATTAACTCGTTTTTGGTTGCTGACAAAAATAACTATTTATCGTACTTAAAGATAAGCGGTGAAAGATCAGGCCTGTGTTTATAAGGCCTTTTTATTTCGTAGTCATAAATAATTTCTCCCAAATGTTTCATGAACGGCAGACCTATGCGCTCGTAATCATACTTGTCATCATTTAGTACCCCATCGCTGTTGCAATAGATCGCTGCTGAAACAAAGAATTCAACATTATTTTTAAAATCCACCACGTAAGCTACATCTATCATATGCCCGTATGCATCGCCGGGTTTATTAAAAACACGGATGTTTCCAGGCAGGTTTCCCTTCTCTCTTCCAAATAATATGAATTTGCAGTAAGCCGGCCAGTAATTTGTCGTGTCTGCAGCATACGGCGGATAATCACTTTCCGTTGGGTACTGGCTCATGTATTTCAAAACGAATAGCCTGTCCTCTTCAGTTATATTGAACCGCTGGTGTGACCTCACCTTATTTGGAAATACAATACTTACCAGGATATTGTGCAGGTCTTCAAGACTGATGCGGTTCTTTTTAGAAAAATCCATTTTGCCGTTTACAAGGTTCCCGGCTTTATAATAACCCAGCCCCATGCTGTCTGTTCTTTTTACATAGTCCGCATTATTTCTTTGTTCACCCTGGCTGTACAGTACATTATTATCTGTGTCCAAAAACTTTAAAGGATTGGTCCGCCTGTTCTCTTCGGCAGTTAAAAAAATATCCAGGCGGTGCAGTATCTGGGCATCTTCATATCCCTTTTTATGCAATTCGCTATTTATATATTCCTGTCCCAAAAATTCATACAAGCGGTTGAAGGCGTCATTATCACTTACCATCAGTATTTTTTTAATATACTGTGCAATTGTTGGTTTGCCATTTACAGTCGTAGGGTCATTATATACTGCAGTTTGCCCGCTGTAGAAAGTTTCATGTAATAAAGTAGTATTCCTGTCGATACCCTTGTCTTTCAATTCATTCAACTTTTGTAAGGCCAGGAGGCTTACGGGTAACTTTACCGTTGAGGCCGGGTAAAAATATCTTGCCGCATCCACGTTAAAATAATGATGCTTAAGATCGGCAATTCCATTGGCACCCCTGTTTACCTGGGTATATATGATCTGTACGTTCAGTTCCCTGCGGTTCCTTAATACACTATCAAAATAAGCGGGATGCTGTTTTAGTAAAGCTTCCAGGAGATCATCCGTCTTCACAGTGTCGGCGGTAAAGCTAACCGGGCTGGTATTGGAATAATGACCCTCTTGTGCAGTGGAAAAGGCATAAAGAAAAGTAAGTCCTGCAAAAAACTGGATAAAACTGTTGTATTTACAAAACATGTGTTGATTTTAGGTGTAAAATGCGTAAAATTCTAAAATTAACGGTCAATAATAGTCAATCGGTTTTTCCCCTATCTTTGCACACTTCTAAAATCACAACAAAGTAGCTATTAAAAGTTAATTATTATGAGACTTAAAGGTTTAGTTTGGTTTTTTACAATTGCACTTATTATTATTTCGCTTTGGGAATTATCCTATACATGGGTGGTGCGTAATTACGAGAATGGCGTAGAAAAGAAAGCAGAGAAAATTGTAAAGGCTGCTTTTCCGCAAATACAAGGTGAAGAAAAAACTGCGGCGATCGAGTTCAGGAAAAAACGCATACTTGACAGTACTGCTGATAAAAAGATCTACCCCATCTTCGGAACTACTTACAAACAGTGTAAAGCAAATGAATTAAATCTTGGTCTTGACCTCCAGGGTGGTATCAGTGTAACTTTGGATGTGAGTGTTGAGGATCTTTTAAAATCCTTAAGTAATAATCCCAAAGACCCGCAACTGATCGCCGCAATAAGTACCGCTACTGCACAAAAAGAAAATAGTGATGCAGACTTCATAACCCTTTTCACTGATGCTTATACCAGGCAAAGCGGGCAGGGAAAATTAGCCTCTATTTTTGCCGGCGCCGGTAAAGATGTTAAGATCACGGACAGTGATGCCGCGGTTACAACAAAATTAAAAGATAAGGCTTCGGGTGCCATCCAGGAAACGTACAAGATACTGGTTCGCCGTATCGATAAATTTGGTGTGGCGCAACCCAATATCAATTTTGATCAGAATAAAGGGATCATCAATGTTGAACTTGCAGGTGTAACGGATGTTGACAGGGTACGTAAATTATTACAGGCCTCGGCTTATCTCCAGTTCTGGGAAGTTTACCGCATTGATGAACTTGCTGCTTCATTAAAGGTTGCTGATGAGAACCTGCAGAATTATCTTAATGGCGTAAGTGATAGTACGGGCATGGCAGATTCTTTGCTGAAAGCAAAAAATGTAAACCCCTTCTTCAGGGTCATTAATCCCTTAAATCCGCAAACAGATAAGAATGGCAAGCAATTCTTCATGTCAAATATTGGCAGTGTTGCTTTACAGGATACTGGTGTATTTTTTGAATACATGAATAATCCTATGGTAAAAAATGCCCTGCCTGCCGATTGTAAATTTTTATTTGGCGTAGAAGAAAAAGCAGAAAAAAGTTCACTGCGTTATCTTCCTTTATATGCTATAAAAACGCAGTTGGGTACAGAAAAAGCGCCGCTTGAAGGTGAGGGTGTGCAGGAAGCAAAACAGGATTTTGATGAGAAGGGCCGTCCGGCCATTATGATGACCATGACGAACACCGGTCAAAAGACCTGGGCAAGGCTTACAACAAAAAATGTAGGCAGGCCAATTGCAATTGCATTGGATAATATTGTTTACTCTGCACCAAATGTGAATGGCCCTATTGAAGGGGGCAACTCAGAGATCGCAGGAAGTTTTACTGTACAGGAAGCACAGGATCTTGCCAATATCTTAAAATCAGGTAAGCTTGATGCCCCGGCAAAGATCGTTGCGCAACAGGTAGTAGGACCTACACTTGGAAAAGAAGCCGTAAAAGGTGGTGCAATGTCTTTTGGTATTGCTTTCATTGTAATCTTCATATTGATGCTGGTTTATTATAATACCGGCGGATGGGTAGCTAATATTGCATTAATATTCAACCTGCTCTTTACCATCGGGGTATTAACCGCTATGGGCTTTACTTTAACCGCTGCGGGTATCGCAGGTTTGGTATTGACCATTGGCCTGGCGGTGGATACGAACGTAATTATATTTGAAAGGATAAAAGAAGAATTAACCAAGGGCAAGTCATACCAGCTCGCAGTGAATGACGGTTATAAACGATCACTTGCGCCGGTAATTGATGCTCACGTAACTTCTTTACTCACCGCTTTCATCCTGGCTTATTTTGGATTGGGCCCGGTATTGGGATTTGCAACTACGCAGATCATCGGTATCCTGCTTTCTTTATTCTGCGGAATTTTAGTATCAAGGCTGATCACTGATTTCTGGACGAATAAGAACCGTCACTTTAATTATTTTACAAACTTATCCAAGAAGATATTTAAGCATGCCAGCTACAGGTTCATCGAGCTGAGAAAATATGCATATGTTGTTTCATCTATCGTATTCTTATTAGGTATAGCAGCTTTCTTTAATGGTTTCCACCTGGGGGTGGAATTTAAAGGAGGCCGCAGTTATACTATTCAATTCCCGCAGCAGGTAAAGAATGATGACATTCGTGATGACCTTAAAGTGGCCCTGGATGGAGATAACCCAACGATCAAAACTGTTGGTGATGCCCGTCATTTGAACATTACAACCGCTTATCTTAAAGGAGCTAGTAATGCTGACAGCGCTGTTAAGGCACGTTTGTTACAGGGGCTTAAAAAAGTATTGCCGGCAGGCGTCACGTATGCGCAATTTGTAAAAAATAATATACAGGGTTATTCAGAAGTGCAGCCAAGTATCTCTGATGACCTGAAACGTGGCGCTGTTAAGGCCACCATTTTTGCAATGCTGATCATCTTCCTCTACATCTTCATCCGCTTCCGCGACTGGAGATATTCTGTAGGAACCATTGTTACTTTATTGCATGACGTATTTGTAACACTTGCCGTTTTCTCATTCTTTAAAAACATCGTACCCTTCCCGCTTGAAATTGACCAGCACTTTATTGCGGCTGTTCTAACGGTAATTGGTTTCTCGATGAACGATACGGTGATCGTATTTGACCGTATCAGGGAATACAGCAGGGATATGAAAGGCGCAACCAAGACCAACATCATTAACAGGGCCATCAATGATACCCTGAGCCGTACCATTATGACCTCGCTGACGGTGTTCTTAACCATTTTGATATTATTCATATTTGGTGGTGAGGTAACACGTGGTTTTGCATTTGCAATGCTGATCGGTGTTCTTACCGGAACCTACTCTTCTATATTTGTGGGTGCTCCTATATTGGTTGATTTTGCAAAGAATAAACCTTTGGGCGCTGCAGATACCAAAGATGAAAAGAAAAAGATCTAAGACCGGATCATTATAAAAAAAGCCCCCCGATAATCGGGGGGCTTTTTTATTTCCTGAACACGGTCAAACTATAAAATACATCTTAAGCATACCTTTATTTTTCGCCTCTATCTCGCCGCGATATTCACAGGGGATTTGTGTTTTGATGACATCATAAACAGAATGGGAAATATTTATCTTACCTGCCTCACCGTTCTGTTCCATGCGGCAGGCGGTATTTACCGTATCGCCCCAGATATCATATGCAAATTTGGAACTGCCCACAACCCCTGCTACCACCGGGCCGGAGTGAATACCTATGCGTAGCCTGAAAAAATCTTTATTTGCTTTAATGCGTTCCTGCAGTGTATTGTTCATCCATTGCTGGATCTCTATTGCGGCCTTTACCGTATCAATGGCATGATCATTATTTTCGGTAGGCACACCACCAACACATAAGTAGGCATCACCAATGGTCTTGATCTTTTCTATCTTATGTCGTGCAATGATCTCATCAAATGCTTTAAAGCACAGATCAAGTTCTTCAATGATCTCTACCGCGGTATACTTTTCTGCCCATTTGGTAAAGTTTACGATATCACAAAACAAAACAGTTGCATCGGGGTAATACCTCGGTGTGGCTTTACCATGCTCTTTTAATTCTTCGGCTACTTCATGCGGTAAAATATTTAGAAGCAGGGTATCTGTTTTTACCATTTCCTGTGCCAATTGCTCGGTTCGCTTTTCAACCAGCTTTTCCATATTCTCGTACAGGATCGCATTTTGCAGGCTTACGCCCATTTGTCCAGCCAGCATTTTTAGCAAGCCAATTCTTTCTTCTGTAAATACAGATTTGGATAACTGGTTGGCCAGGTATAAAATACCAATAGACACATTCTGGTGAATGATGGGTACACACATCACTGATTTCTCTTCTGCTGCCAATACACCAGGGTCCTTGTTGTAGGGCGCTGTTTCGGAAGCCGCATCAAGTATCAATGATTCACCGGTGTGATTTACATAGTTCATTATACTGGCTGGTATTCCCAACGGACGCCCTTTGGTTTTTTCCTGGTCGTCGGCAAATTTCTGCGACACCAATTCGTATTTATCTTCCTTCTTTACCATGAAACAACCGTAACGGGCCCCGGCATTTTCCATAGCAAACTGCATCATTTTATCAATGAGCCTGTCAAGTACGATCTCACCACTTAATATTTCAGTCGTTTTAATGATCGTCTTGGCATCAAACTGGTCGCTGCTGAATGTCCCCTTGTTCTGTGTAATTCTGCCAATTCCTTTTTTCTGCTCCCGCAGCTCGGGATATTTTGTTTCCCATGCATAGATCACACTGTTCATCTCGAAGCCGGATAAATTATCTTTTATTGACGCGAAGTATTCATTGCTGCCTTCCACATGCAGGTATTTCATTTTTTGAATTCTCATTAGTTCGATCAACAGTGAGGGGAAATGAAAGCCGTATTTTTTTGCTTTATCTGCTGCCCGGGTATATAGTTGCTGGTTGACAGCCCTTTTTTCAAAGGATTCAATTTCTGCATCCACCAGGTCCAGTATCCAGCCAACATTTCCTTCAAAGAACCTGTTTGCAGCAGCAATTTTTTTCCTGTCCTGCTGCAATTCTTTTTTTACTTTTTTATAATCCAATGTCCCCTCAAAAGCGCAGTTGATATAAATGATCGTTTTGAGCGCACGGAAATAAGGCTGCCAATATAAGCTCGCCGTGTTACCGATATCTTTTTGATTTTGAAAAGCATTTTCAAGCACAGCAGCATATTGGTTGTGCCAGGCACCTAAAAAAAGCTTCATGCAATTATATACAAATAAGAAAACGGTATTGTTGGCCCTGCTCTCCAGGTTGTAAAGCTCCTGCTCGTCATCATCATCCAGTAATGAGACCGGGCCGGCTGCCAGTAATTTGTTGAGGGTGTTTTTAATGACCACAGAAGCGCCATGCGCATTGAGCTGGCGATGCCGTACATAAAATTTTTCGTAATTGTCAAACATCTCTGTCATGCCTGAAACTTTACTTCCCCTGAAAAGAACAGAATTGGAATGAGTATATAAATTCCACGCGGCATACTCCAGGTTACCCGTATTTAATCCCTTCTCATAATACTTTAAACATTCCTTTTCAAAAGACAGCAATGATTCTTTCCAATGCGAGATCATGGTCGTATCAACAAAACCTGCGGTTGAGACCAAATGCGGGGCATCAAAGGTTTCGAACAATTTCATAGCCTCCTTGCCTGCCGTGTATCCCGCTTCGGGCTTATTCATCACCCCGGCCAGTATCAAACCATAAGAACCATAACCGATAATGGATTCGGGCGTGTTGCCTGACTTATTGCTGAGGTTTATCATTTTAAAAATGAGCAATGGATAAGTATCGCGTTCTACAAAAAAGAAAGCTTCCAGGGAATTGTAAATAAGCCGCATGAGAGCGATGCCCGTCTCATCGGTCATTACAGGGAAGCGTGTTATTTCTTTTATTTTTTTGCCGGGAAAAGTTATTTGTGTTTTTATAGCAGCCCAGATGACCTGCAGCTTACCTGCTTTTTGTTTTGGTATATTAAAGCCCAGTTCATGAAAAGCTTTCCTTGCAGTCAGTATCGCTTCATTAAGCTGGTTCATGGCGATACTTCCTTTTAAAACGGCTTCGTAAATTTTGGAGCGTTCAATTTTACCGGTTGTCATGTTAAAGGCTTTCCCGGTATATTCCTTAACCTTCTCTTCTTTTTTGTTGAGGTAAGCCGATTGAATGAGCAGGCAGTAATCATTTATGCTTATTTCATTTTCTTTTACTGCTATTTTTTCAAACAGGTTTAAGAATACATAGGATGATTCATAAGCGCCGGAGGAGAATGCCAGTTGTCCTGCTTCCTGTAAAATTTTTGCCGCCTCGCTGCGGTGTGTGCTGGCTTCAAGCAAGCTGCCGGAGGAAACCAAATGATTGGCCGTGATAAAAATATTTTCTATCTCACCCGGGTTTGCGATTATAAATTCTGCGGCTTTAAAGTGCAGCTCTTCCCGCAATTTTGGCTTTGTGAGGCTATACAGGGCCTGTTGGATCCGGTCGTGTGTAAAATTGAATTTGATCCTGGTTTTATTCATTTCATAAAAGCCCGGTACGAATTTATAATCTGAATCAACAGGCTGAATGATATTTTCCTTGATGGCTTCCCAAAGCTGGCTGTGCAATACCTGTTCGGGAATTTGTGTAATGAAGTTCAAAGAAGCCAGGCTGAAATTATTACCCAGGCAGGAAGCAAAGGTTAGTATCTCCAGGTTTTGCGGGGAGATATCATTGATCTTGTCAATGATAACGGTGGCAATGTTCTCATTTACCGCCAGTTCACGAATGCCGGCAATATTCCACGCCCAGGCATTATCCCCGGCATTGAGCCAGATATATTTTTTGGTATAGAGATAATCGAGCAACTGGGTAATAAAAAATGGATTGCCCTGTGTCTTTGCATAGATCAGGTCGCCCAGTTCCTTTGTTATTGTTTTGCTTATCGAAAATGTTTCGGCCAGTATCTCGTTGGTATCTGCGGGCGTTAGTGGCTTCAATTCAATAAAATCCACAATGAGATTATTATCAGCCAGGGCTTCCTGCTGGTTCAACTCAATATCATTCAATAACCTGATGAAAGGATGTGTTGCATCTGTTTCATTATGGCGGTACGACATCGCCATAAATAGCTTCTGCAATTTAATATCGCCTGCAATGCTTCTTAAAAGTTCAATAGATGCATCGTCCGCCCACTGCCAGTCATCAATAAAAAGCAATAAGGGTTTGGTGATCTTTAAAATGCTTTTAAAGAATAAAGAGAAAGCAAACCTTACCCTGCTTTGCTGTTCTTTAGGATTCAGCTGTGGTAATGGCGTTACGTCAACCAATATTGCCTTCCACCTTGGTGCAATGGCCAGGATATCCGCTTCAAGGCCCTGCATATTCTCATTCAAAAATTTTCTGCACAGGGAAATATGCTCATTGCTTTCGGTTAAAAGCAGGTCTGCCAACTGGTTCAATGCCTGTGACCAGCCATAATAAGGAACGTTGCGCTGCAATGAATCAAACTTTCCCGTGATGAAGGTTCCTTTGCTGCCTGTAAGTGGCCTTGCGGTTTCACGTATCAGCATGGTTTTGCCCAAACCGCTAACGCCCTTTAATCCCAAAAATATTTTTTTCCCTGAAGCCGCTTCTTCAAAAAGAGAAAAGATCTTGGCGATCTCTGCCTCGCGGCCAACCAGCTTTTGTGTAACGTTAAGCCTGGCCGGCTGGTCTCCTTTTCTTAATTCAAACGAAGCAATGGTCCCTGTATCTATCCATTCTTTTTTACAACGCTCCAGGTCGATAAGTAAACCGCTCAGTGACTGGTATCTTTCCTCGGCATTCTTTGACATCAGCCTGCCAACAACTGCAGCCAGCATCTCAGGTATCTGTTCATTAGCCGCAGTTAAGGACGGTGGCACCAATGCGATGTGACAATGAATGAGCTCGGGCGCCGCGTCATGCTCGAAAGGTTTTTTTCCACAAAGGATCTCGTAAAATATAACACCCAAAGAATAAAAATCCGAACGGTAATCAACCAGCCGGTTCATCCGGCCTGTTTGCTCAGGAGAGATATAAGATAAGTTACCCTCAATTACCGATGCACCTTTATAGGTAGCCTGCTGAAATTTTTGGCCGGTGCCAAATTCAAAATCAATAATGTGCGTCTTGTTCTCTGCAAGATTGATCAGTATATTATCCGGGCTGAGGTCTTTGTGAATGATCTTTTTGTCGTGTACTTTCTGTAATTCCTCAATGATCTTAAAACAAACATTAAAGAAAAAAACAAGACCGAAGTTGTTGTTATCAATTTCATGCCTGAGACTTTTGCCGGTGTAAAACTGGCGCATGAGCGCAGGCTTCTTTGACAATTCGGTAATTTCAATGATCGACTTGTCTTCTGCCTGTTCAAGCATTAGGTTATACTCATTATATAAACCTGCATTCGCTGTGTTCTTGCTTTGCTTTAAAATAACATCTTTCCCGCTTCCTTCATGCCTGCTCTTATATATGGTAGAATGATCACCGTCGTAAATGGTCTCCAGAATCCCGTATTTATTTTCTGATGACATGAAGAATTAATTTTAATCCTGTATTTGTATTCTTAAGTTTTTACGGGGTATTTTTTTGGGCGTACCAATCGGGATAAACGTAATTTTTAAAGTAGTCTTCCAAAACGTCCTTGTCAGGCAATTTCTCAATTACGGCACCATAATCCTGTTTTATATCCACATCGAAAGGAAGGTTGTACGGCAATGCCGTCTCAAGCCAGGCTGTGTGCAATGTAAAGCAAAACCTTATATCATCAAATTTCAACTTGCAAACCGGCCCGCCTGATATTTTGGCTGCATCAAACACCCAGTATTCTGACCGGTATATAATGGGCTCAACCAAAGGTATTGGCGACTGGAGCGTACAAAAGATATGGCCGTCCAGTTCATAAACTATTCCGGGTGATGGTTTTGGGCGGGGAATAAAATGCAGGCTTCTTATATAAGTGGTTTTGTCAAACTGGTAATGATCCTCCGGCAGCATGCTATCGCAATTGAGCCTTACCAGTGTTTGCGGAAGATCCTGTGTGGTGAGCCTCACTATTTCTTCTACGGGAACGATCCTGTTCTCATAGTTCTCATACAAACCGTAAATGAATTTGGTGAGCATTCTTGAATCCAGGCCATTGGCCACGTACCAGGTGTATTTTATATGGGGAACGCTTGTTGTTGCTGAAATGATATCGCGGAAAGTATACAGGCCGAGTGTCCAGGTATTGGGGCCTATGTCGGGCTGGTCTGTTTTACCGGTATCATAATATTGTTTTGAATTGGCCTCATCTATCTGCAATGAATTTGTATCGATAACCCATTTACCAATGCGGTTAACATCCATACTACCCAATGCAAAAAGGCTTACCATCTCGTTGGAAATAGGTCCGCCTGTTATTTGTGATTCATCATCGGGCCTGATCCATTCGGCTACGCAGGCAGCGGTATTGTGCATGCCTATGAGTGTGATCTTTCCACCGGGATTTTCATAATCGCATGAATAATGGATGGTTTCAACAGGAATGGGCGATTGCAGTTTATAGGCGGTGGCAGATCCACCGCCTGCAACCAACTCTGCCCGCTTTACAATATAACAATCGGTATACGGCAGCATGGTACCGGCCATCAGTTTGCGCAGGAACCTATCCAGGGAAAGGTTGCCGGGGAAAGGATTATTAACAAGCAGGTCGAGAGAAAATTTGAAGGCACAATCCGTTAGCACAATAAAGTCCCTGGTAAGTGCGGTCTGGTGCATGCATTCTTTTATTTGCAGCTTGATCCCTGACTGGTCGGTAAGGCTCCATTTTTCAATTTGCTCCTCTCCCTTCCAGCGCATGAGCCAAACACTTGTTTCTACCGTGGCTTTGCTTTCGGAGTTTATTTTTTCGGCACCAAGAATATAATGATCAAGATTATCAAAGAAATCCTGCAGTCTTTCTTTTAGTTTATTACTGTCTTTCTCATTTTCCATCCCCTTACACAGTGCCCCCAGTTTTTCTTCGAAGATCAGCGGATTATTTTGCAGGTGAAAAACAGTTCGTGGATTATGAACGTAAGCCTTGCCGTTCGACAGCATAGTATAATTAACCGTGAAGACCTCTTCTGTATTCGGATCAAAACTTGGATGGGCCGTGGTTTGCAGCATCGGTAATGGCCATGGAAGAAAGTCGGGTGTGCCGGCAACCCAATCACTGTTCTGTCCTACCGGTGTTTGCAGTTTCATGCTAACCGGATCAGTAATGAATGGTCGGCCCACATCATAAGTAGATAATAAAAAGGGATTGTAATTTTTAAATTTTACCGGTATGGCTGCGGTATTCAATTCGTTGCGTGTGCCCAAAACCAAACTCATTCTTGAAATACCAAAATTGAGGAACCCGAATGGAATGTGCGGATCGGTACCCTGCCGGGAATTATAATCGGCAAAGAAGCAGGGTGTCTTCATCAGTCTTGAGCTGATGGCAGGTTGGGATGGTCCGTTAAAATTTATGGAGATCATCATTCCGTCCCCGTTCATGATCGGGGTTCCGTATTCTATATTGTTTTTCCCGTTTATTGTTTGGGAGAAAGGCAGGCCATTGCTGTTTACGCTTCCCACGGGGTACACTGCATAAAATACACCATGCAGGTCAGTTGGCATGGTTCCTTCAAAGATCTGCAGTTTGCCATCAACCTCGTTTCGTGATGTCATCAACAGAACCTTATCGGCCTCTGATTGCAGCGGAGGGTTCAGCTCATCCAGTTTTTTTATACCAAGCAACCATTGCCATATCTTTTTCAGGAAATATAATACCAGGTCCCAGATTTTTTTTAGCATTGGTATATGGTTGAATTAAGGCAGAATATAAAGCCGAACACATTAGCTGTTCCTAAATTACTTTATTTTTCGCCTAATTCCACATATGCATTTCCCAACCGGCCTGGTAAAAAGCAATATTTAAATGATAAAGCCGGCAGGTAAGAAGTGATATCCCGCCGGGTATATAATGCAATGGAGATGTATTAATGAGCGCTTACCCTGCCGTTGTTGGTCGCTGACCAACAACCTTATTATACCGCAAAACTTGTCCCGCATCCACAGGTCTTACTCGCATTTGGGTTATTGAAAGTAAATCCACGGCTGTTCAATCCGCCCTGCCAGTCTATTTCCATTCCTGCCAGGTAGATGCCATGCGCTTTTTCCATGATTATGGATATGCCATCAATTTCAAAGCTTTCGTCTTTTTCCGTTTTTGTATCAAAGCCCAACACGTAAGTCATGCCACTGCATCCCCCACCCTTTACACCGATCCTTAAGAATTGGCTGCTGTCAAAGCCCTCTGCATTCATCAACCGTTTAATTTCATCTTTTGCTGATGAAGTTAAAGTAACGGGTAGCGTAGTTGTAGTTTCCATATCAATAACATTTTTACAAAATTATGCAATAAATGCAATTTGCTTTTACGATTTACGATTTTCATTTGAACCGCATAGACAGATAGAAAACATAGAGATTCACAACTTCTTCAGCCATTAGGATGAATACGTCTATGTGCACTATGCTTCTATGTGGTTCAAACTGATACACTATTCATAAAATCTGCATCCCTGTAAATCAGCACACAATCCCTTAATTTTGTTTCAAATTATCAACATGGAACTTTCTGCCGGTGCCGTTCAAAATATAATCTTTGGGGCCATTTTTATGTTCTTTATTGCAATTGCCTGGCTACTGGCAGAGTTTAAGGGCATGAAAGACGAAATAAAAGAACGCCTTGGCATAAATAATGAAACACTGAAACTGAAACTGCAGGCCTATGAACGTTTTACCATATATGCCGAAAGATCATCATTAAAAAACCTCGTCTCCCGTACTTCTTCTTCGGGCATGACGGTTGTTGACCTGCAAATTGCTTTACTGGATACCTTAAGATCGGAATATGAATATAATGTGAGCCAGCAGATATATATAAGTCCCGAAATGTGGAAAGCCATTGGCAATTTAAAAGAACAGAATATTTTCATCATCAACCAGATCGCCGCTACCTTACCTTCAGAAGCCAATGCCATTGAATTAAGTAAAAGGGTATTGGAATATGTGGCAAGCACCAACGCAGAACTGAACACGGTGGTATTGATCGCCATTTAATTTGAAGCAAAAAGATTATTATAAATACAAACTGTTTTTGTGCCGTTGAAATTATATTTTGTGATAAGATAGTGGCCGGTGGGACACCGGCCACGGCGATTGCCGCGGTTGGTGTCCTCACCAACCGCAAATTGAAAAATGCTGAAATGCTCACTGATATTTGGTTCTAATAAATTAAGATTTTTCAATAGCACAACACGTTATTATAAATTACAAACTGTTTTTAAATACTCCCCCTATTAATTATGCCTGCTGACAAAAAAATATTTACAGATTCGGGAATTGAGATAAAGGAACTGTATGATCAGCCCGTCAACAGGAATGAATCCCCGGGCGAGTTTCCTTTTACACGGGGTGTGCAACCGGATATGTACAGGGGTAAATTATGGACCATGCGCCAGTATGCAGGCTTTTCAACTGCGGAAGAAAGTAACCGGCGTTATCATTATTTACTGACCCAGGGTGTTAATGGATTAAGCGTGGCATTTGATCTTCCTACCCAGATAGGATATGATAGTGACCATCCTTTGGCAGATGGCGAAGTTGGCAAGGTTGGCGTTGCCATCGACAGCCTGGAGGACATGGAAATATTATTCCGCGGAATAAAGCTGGATGAGGTTTCCAGTTCGATGACCATCAATGCAAGCGGGTTTATACTATTGGCGCTTTATATAGCACTGGCAAAAAAACAGGGCGCCGACCTGAAAAAAATTACGGGTACCATACAAAACGATATTTTAAAAGAATATGCTGCACGCGGAACTTATATCTATCCTCCCCGTGCCTCCATGCGCATCATCACCGATATTTTTGAATGGTGTGCCAAAGAAGTTCCCAAGTGGAATACGATATCCATTTCGGGCTATCATATACGTGAAGCGGGAAGTACGGCTGTACAGGAGATCGCATTTACGCTTAGTAATGGTAAAGCCTATGTTAAGGCTGCATTGGATAAAGGGCTGGACATAAATATTTTTGGCAAGCGGCTTTCCTTCTTTTTTAATGCACACAATAATTTATTTGAAGAAGCAGCAAAATTCAGGGCAGCCAGGCGCATGTGGGCAAAGATCATGAAAGAGCTTGGCACCACTGACCCCAAGGCAATGATGCTGCGTTTTCACACCCAAACCGGGGGAAGTACTTTAACCGCCCAGCAGCCATTCAATAATATCACACGTGTAACCATTCAAACACTCGCTGCTGTTTTAGGCGGCACACAATCTTTACATACTAACGGGTATGATGAGGCTTTAAGTCTTCCTACCGAAGAAGCCGCAGGCATAGCATTGCGAACACAGCAAATTGTTGCTTTTGAAAGCGGGGCGCCCGATACGGCAGATCCTTTGGCGGGAAGCTATTTTGTAGAAGCGCTTACAGATGATGTGGAAGCTGCCGCCTGGAAATTAATAGAAAAGATCGATGCCATGGGTGGCAGCGTTGCCGCAATTGAACAGGGGTTCATCCAGGAAGAGATTGCAAGAAGCGCTTATGAATACCAGCGCCAGATAGAGAATGGCGAAAAAATAATTGTAGGTGTAAATAAATTCCAGGCAAAGGAAACGGGTACGATACCTGTATTTAAGATAGATGCCAACGTACAAAGCCTGCAGGTTGAAAAGCTGAAACTACTCAGATCAAAAAGAGATAATAAAAAAGTTGTTGCCGCTTTAAAAACACTAAATGAAAAAGCCATCAGTGGTGAAAATCTGATGCCTGCTGTGGTTGACGCTGTTGAATGTTATTGCACCCTTGGCGAGATCTCTGATGAGCTGAGAAAGATATTCGGAGAGTATAAATAAGATCCATTCAATTTATTTTTTAATTCATGCTACAAAAAAAGCCCCACGTTACCGTGGGGCTTTAAATTTATTGCTGTTTATATTATCTCACTACCACAACACGACCGACTGCCAGTCGCATTCCATTCATATCAACAACTTCAAGTGTGTAAACACCGGTTCCAAATTTCCTCAGGTCAACATCCATCCTGTCATAAGGTTGTCCAATGCTGTAATTCTGAATGAATACCCTGGAGCCTTTAGCATCATAAACAACTATTCCTCTTGCTAACCCGGTGTTGTTTGCGGCACTGTAGTACCTCACCTGGAAGATACCGGTATTAGGATTAGGATAGATAAACACCCTTCCTGAAACAGAATCCCTGATGGATATCATGTTGGAAGTACTGGTACATCCGGTGATATTCGTAACCCTTAAGGTATAGTCTCCCAATCCGTCTACACCAACACTAAGTGAAGCATTGGTACCACCTGGTACCGCTACACCATTCCTCAGCCATGTATACGATGACGCTGCAACAGGAGTTACCGTAGACGTCAGGTTTGTTACCAATCCCGGTAACAGGCTTGTATAAGGGCTTGCTGCAATAACAACAATTGGTAATGGATTCACTGTTAATACAACTCTTAGTGAAGTTGTAGAACCGCAAGGCGCAGCACCATTTATAATCACCCTGTATTGGTAATTGGTCATAGATACAGGAGGTGCCGTTATTACGAGTGTTGCAGAAGTAGCGCCACTGTACACGCCGCCATTTACAACGTTGTTAAAGATATTGCCGTTATCCGTACTTACCTGCCACTGGTAGGTAGGTGAAGTACCTGCTACTGTTATGCTGAAGCTTACTACCTTATCGGTACATACCGCAGCACTAACCGGTTGCGTAAGGATGCTTACAGGGGTGTTCACTGTTATCGGAACCAACCTTGCTGGTGAAGTACAACCAGTAGTTGGGTATGAGAAAATTATAGAGTAACCGCCTGAGATAGAACCATCGTCTCCTGCAAAATCATCTACTACAAATAGCTTCCATACACCGTTCACATTGGCTGTATTACCAAACATTGATAAGGCCGGAGTTGCCTGAGGGAGAGAGCCAGGACCCGGGTTAGGGAAATTATCAGGCTCAATTCCTAAGGTTCCAACAATATTGGTTGGACGATAAGTCCCTGTAGGATTAGCTGCTCCACCCATTGCTGCGCCGGCATCATCAAAAGTATACGTTGCATTGTTCATAGCGCTTGCACCACCCACATCTGACATCAGGATCACATTTTGTCCTGTTGGTGACTGCAGCATGATATCAACATCATCTGACCAGGTATGGCTTATACCGTTTAGTCTTACCATCCTAACAGAAACTCCCGTTGTTGGTAAACCACTTACGGTAAGGTTCGATGGATAAGGCGTAGAATTAGGATTGGTAATAGTAATAGAAGCAGGATTTGTAAATGTTTGTAATGCATCCGGGCCTACACTGCTAACTGTAACAGAATAGGTAGTACTTGTAGCCGGTAATGCATACACTGTTTGTGCAGGTGTGTTTGCTACGTATGGAATAGTAGCTGCTGCATCCATAAATAATCCTGCTATTGGTGTCCATATTCCGTTTACAGGAGGTGGAGCGCCGGCAAAATAAGTGAAGCTGACAGACCATGAAGTCAGGGTACCAAGGTCACCTGGTCCCCCATCTGCCATTGCCAGTGTCCATGCACCGTTAGCTGTTGAATAGAGGGCCGCGAAATTTGCTGCATTGGAAGCAAATCCTGCAGGGTCCATGATCGTGTAACCCGGATTCACTATTGCTCCATTAAGCGCAT